>Ga0302320_10000189_pt1 | contig 137682 bp, 122 predicted proteins | sample Bog_T0_3_FD_202130 | JGI IMG/M metagenome (GOLD analysis project Ga0302320, IMG submission 202130) | Peat permafrost microbial communities from Stordalen Mire near Abisko, Sweden - Bog_T0_3 | ecosystem: Environmental > Terrestrial > Soil > Wetlands > Peat | place: Sweden: Abisko, Stordalen... | reverse complement strand
CGTGCTGGTGCAGCCATTTGATGGCGTCGTTGGCCAGATCGATGGTCAGGTGATAGCCCGAGCCCGGCTTGCCCGAGGGCTCCACCGGCACCGTGTTGCGATAAAGCCGGGGCTCCCACTGGCTGTCGGCACCGCCCTGGAAACCGTAAAAATATTCGAAGCCCAGCGACGTCGGCCAATGGTCGAAGGGACCGACCGGGTTGACTTCCCAGCTTGGGGTGTTGTGCCACTTGCCGAAAGCCGCAGTGGAATAGCCGTTGTCCTTCAGGACCTCGGCCACCGAAGCAGCACTCTTCGGCCAGATCGAATTGTAGCCCGGGTAACCGGTGGAGCCTTCGATCACCGTGCCGAAGCCGACTTCATGGTTGTTGCGCCCCGAGAGCAGGGCGGAACGGGTCGGCGAGCACAGCGAATTGACGTGAAAGCTGTTGTAGCGCAATCCCTCGGAGGCGAGCTTTTCCAGTTCCGGCGCCTTGACCGGCCCGCCCAGCGCCGAGGTGGCGCCGAAGCCGACATCGTCCAGCAGCACCAGCAGGACGTTCGGTGCGCCGGCCTTGGCTTTGACCTGCTGCGGCCAGTCGGGCTTCGACTGATCCCGATCGGCGTCGATCTTGCCGGCGAACGGCGCCGGCGTTTTCGGCAGGGCTTCTTCAGCCGGGGCGGCTGCCGCCGACCCGGCGCAAAGCGCGACGGCACCGGCCGTCAATAAGCCCACTGTGTTCCAGGATCTCATGATTTTTCTCCTCGAACGCACCGTCCATGGGGAACGAACGGCAAAGTCGTGTTCTGGACAGGAAAGGTCTTCTCCGGGCGAGTTCCTCCCGCCCGGAGACTCCCGACTTAAAACTTAACCCGGGCGGTGATACCAACCGTCAGTGGATCGCCCGGATACGCACCGTAGGCGCCATTACTGCCACCGCTGCTGTACGTGACATATTTTTTATCGAAGATGTTCCGGCCCCACACCGCCACGTCAAGCTGGTCATTCAGGAACTTGGAGCCGATCCAGAGATTGGTCAAACCGACCGCATTGACCTTGCTGTATTGGGAATCGTCCTGGACCCAGGGACCGTAGAACGATGACTTGTAGGAATACTGGGCCTGGATATAGCCAATCCAGCCCGAGGTGATCGGCTTTTCGTAACGGCCGTCAAGCGAACCAATCCAACGCGGCGATCCGGCCACCGGGCGACCGGTCAGATCGCAAAAGGGCGCGCTGGTTTCATATTCCGCCGCGCACGGGCCGTTGCGGAAGGACCGATAGGTCGCCAGATTGTAGGAACCGCTGAAGCCTACCGTCAGTTCCTGGTTGATCTTGTAGGAGCTGTCGATTTCCGCGCCCTTGGTCTCGACCCATCCGGTATTCATCAAGGTGGTGGTATTCAGTCCGGTCGAGGGATCGACGATGGTGCCGCTGGCCTGATAGTCCTGGATCAAGGCGTAGAAGACATCGGCATTGAAGATCAGATGATGGTCCAAGGTTTGGCTCTTGAAGCCCAACTCCACGTCATTGATCTTCTCCGGCGCCACGACAATCGAGGTTTGAGTGAGAGGATTCCCCGGCGCCGGAGTGGTGTTCATTGCGCCGGCCTTGGCACCGTGGCCGAAGGAGGCGTAGGGACTGACATTATCGTTCAGTTTGTAGTCAACCGCGACCATGCCGCTGATATTGTTATAGGCCGCCGAGTATTTCACCGATTGCGAATTCGGATTGAGCGCCGTGGCGGCGGCGGTCCCGCCCAGATCACGCCAGAGATCGATGCTGTTGGTCTCATAAGTGTTCCGCAGGCCGGCGGTCACCGTCAGACGGTCGGTGACATGCCAGTTCGCCTGACCGAACACCGCCGCGCTGTTGGTGGTGAGGTTGGAGTCGGTATAAACGTTCTTGCCAAGATAGGTCGCCGCTCTGGCCGCCGCCGCCGGGGTGAACACGCCGGTTTTGTAGTTATAGCTTCCCAGATAGTCTTGGAGTAAAGTCAGATCATTGCCATAGTTCGTGAAGCCGTTGACGCCCTGCCGTTGATAGAAATAATAAACGCCGGTGGTGTAATCGATGGCACCACCGGTCGGCGACGCCAGACGGACTTCCTGACTGAATTGCTTGTCGTCGTTGATCCAACCGCCGCCCGGTACGACCGACAGGTTGACGCCGTCGCTGTCGTTATGGGGATGGAAGTCCCAGGCGCGCAGGCCGGTAATCGAGGCCAGCGAGTAGCCGCCACCAAGGTCATAGTCGGCCTGCAAGGTCAGGCCGCCCTGCCTCACTTTCATGGTCTGGGGGTCATTGATATAGATATCGGTGCCGTAAGGATCGTGGCCTTTATACGGCGTCAGGAGATTGAGGCCCTGGGCTGCGGCATCGGACTTCATTCTCGCCAACTGCGCCCAATAGGCGGCGCCGGGAATTTCCAGGTACGGCGCACTGGCACCTTGACGATCATCTTCCTGGTTGTATTCGGCGATGAATCGTAAGGTCAGATCGTCGCTGACATTCCCCAGCCATTGCCCGCGCACCCCCTGACGGGAGCGATTGTCATAGTCCTCATTGGTGGCCACGCTGTGAAGGGCGCCATCCCGTTGGGTATCGTAGACGCTGAGGCGAACCGCCTGGTTGTCATCGATTGGTCCGCTGACATTGGCGCGGACTTCGCGGTCGCCAAGGCTGCCGATCGTCACTTCACCGGTGGCTTCCGGGGTAAAGCTGGGCTTCTTGGTGGTAATATTCAGCGCCCCGGCCGTGGTATTCTTACCGAACAGGGTTCCCTGGGGGCCGCGCAAAAGTTCCAACTGATCAAGGTCGGTGAGATCGAACACCGCCATGCCCGGGCGGCCCAGATACACGCCGTCGAGGAACACGCCGACGCTGGGTTGCAGGCCGTCATTGGCCGGATTGTTGCCGATGCCGCGAACCGCAAAACTGTTCTGCCGGGGATTGCTGACCGTAACATTGGTGCTGGGAAGCTTTTCCGCGATATCCTCGATCCTGAAGGTATCGGTGGCGGTCAAGGCGTCGCCGCCCAGAACCGTCATGGGAATCGGCACGTCCTGCGCCTTTTCCTCACGAAGGCGGGCGGTCACCACCACCTCTTCAAGTTGCCCGGTGTCGCTGGCCTTTGAATCGTCCGCGGTTTGGGTCGGGGCGGTTTGGGTCGGGGCGGCCTGGACCGCAGGCGTCTGGCTACCGGAGGTCTGGTCCTTGGCATCCGCAGCCAACGCCGCAGGGGCGCCAACGGCCGCGACGAGCGCAAAAAGACTCGCACCCATCAATAAAACCGGACGGAGGGAACGGCATTTCGATCGAGCAGGCAAGAGTACAGACATGGATATCTCCCATCGCGCCAAAATCATTGGCGCGTTGCAATCGGTCTTTCTAAAGTAAAAGGGGAACTCCAGGCGTTCGTCAGGGAACGCGGATCATCTCCAGAACCGAATCAACAGGCGCAAGCAGGCATCGCCCCCCCCTTTTATTGTCCCACCATGAGCCACGGAGATATTACACACATTAATTATGTGTATCACACGGCAATTCGCTGCCGAAGCAGTACAATGACGTTATAAGTCCACTATTTTTCGAGTCAATAGCTTTTTATTTAACATTTTAATATGGTGTTTTGCCCGTCACTGCCCCGGCACGCCGTCTTCGCCGGGCGGAACCAGACCGGCTCCCAAAAGCCGGCCGCCGTTGTTACCCAGGGACGTTTTCGAGCCATCAGGACGACCGCTTGCGCTGTAGCGGTGGCCGCCGATCCGCGGAGTCCATCCGCAGTCAGCGCAGCCGATTCTTTGGTTTATTTATGTTATCGGGGGTATATACGCAAAATAGTTGGAATAGTGCGTATAGCGATAAACTTATGCCTGGACTTCCGGTGGATTCGCGTCTCGACCAACCCGAATGTTGCTCGATAGTTGGTGTTAGCTTAGAAAAGCAAGCGAATAGCGACTTGTGCTGCGATCAGATCAACGTCTCTCCGGGTTGAAACCACATCTATTCGCCTTTTTGTGGTCACAATCCGAACACATTCACCTAAATAAACAGGATACCAACGCCCTGGACTCCGGGAAGAGCCTTGTTAAGATGCACCCTGCTGCCTCACTCCCACTCGATGGTCCCCGGCGGCTTCGACGTGATGTCATAAGTTACGCGATTGATTCCGCGCACCTCGTTGATAATGCGGGTGGCCGTTGCCGCCAGGAACTCGTGATCGAAACGGTAATAATCGGCAGTCATGCCATCGGTCGACGTGACGGCTCGGAGTGCCAACACGTAATCATAGGTCCGGCCGTCCCCCATCACCCCCACCGAGCGTACCGGCAGCAGCACGGCAAAGGCCTGCCAGATGGCGTCATAGAGACCGGCGGCGCGGATTTCCTCGAGATAGATCCGGTCGGCCCGCCGCAGCAGCTCGAGCCGCTCGAGGGTGACCTCTCCCGGAATGCGGATGGCCAGACCCGGCCCGGGGAATGGGTGGCGGCCGACGAAGGCTTCGGGCAGGCCCAACTCGCGGCCAAGCCGGCGGACCTCGTCCTTGAACAGTTCGCGCAATGGCTCCACCAGCTTCAGCTTCATCCGCTCGGGCAGGCCGCCGACATTGTGGTGGGACTTGATGGTGACGCTAGGCCCTCCCGTCACCGAGACGCTCTCGATCACGTCGGGGTAGAGGGTGCCCTGGGCCAGGAATTCGGCGCCACCGATCCGATGGGCCTCCTCGTCGAAAACCTTGATGAAGGTGGCGCCGATGACCTTGCGCTTGGCCTCGGGATCCGTGACCCCGGCCAGCCGCGACAGGAACAGGGAACCGGCATCCCGGTGAACCAACCGGATGTTGTAATGGTCGCGGAACAGCCCGACCACCTCTTCGGCCTCGCCCGAGCGCATCATCCCGGTATCGACGAAGATACAGGTCAGCCGCTCGCCGATCGCCTGATGGATCAGCACCGCGGCCACCGCGCTGTCGACGCCGCCCGACAGGCCGCAGACCACCCGACCGCAGCCAACCGCGGCGCGAATCCGGGCGATGGCGTGGTCGCGAAAGGCCGCCATGGTCCAGGTCCCGGCGCAGCCGGCGACCCGGTGAATGAAATTGGCCAGCAGCAAGGCTCCGTGAGGGGTGTGGACCACCTCGGGATGGAACTGGACGCCGTAGTATCGGCGGGCCTCGTCGGCGATGACCGCGAACGGTGCGCCCTCGCTGGTGGCCACCACCCGAAAGCCCTCGGGCAACGCGGTCACCCGGTCGCCGTGACTCATCCAGACCTGTTCGCGCCCGCCGGTCTGCCACACCCCGTCGAACAGGGCGCAGTCCTCGCGAATCTCCAGCCACGCCCGGCCGAACTCGCGGTGGTCGCTGCCCTCGACCCGGCCGCCAAGCTGGGCGCACAGGGTCTGCTGACCGTAGCAGATGCCCAGCACCGGCACGCCCAGCGCAAACACCGCCGCCGGTGCCCGTGGCGCCCCGGGATCGGTGACGGAGGCCGGACTGCCCGACAGGATCACCGCCTTGGGCGAAAAGGCGCGAAGACGCGCCTCGTCCAGGGTAAAGGGGTGAATCTCGCAATAGACGCCGCTCTCGCGCACCCGCCGCGCGATCAACTGGGTGACCTGAGACCCGAAATCCAGGATGAGTACGCGATCGACGGTCATGGCCTTGCCTTATGCCGGAGTCAGAGTCCGAGGGAGCCCTTCACCTACTCCAGCGGCGGGTTGGCCGGCAAGCGGGTGAGTTGGGAAAGATGACGCCAGCCATAGGCGACTTCCGGCAGCAACTCGTGGGCAAGGCAGATGGTCTGTTCGGCCAGCCGCTCGCCGCCCAGGCGCTCGTAGAACCAGCGCGCCGGATTGTCGCGCAGCACCCAGACCAGCCCGGAGGCAAAGCCCCGCCCCAGCAACTCGGCGGCCGCGGCGGCCATCAGCCGCCGCCCGAGCCCGCGGCCCTGGACCTCGTCCAGCAGATAAAGGGTATAGACCTCGCCTTCGTAACCGGCAAGGCGGCTGCGCTGGGCCCCGCACGTGACGAAACCGACCACGCCCCGGGAACCCCCGTCCACCGCCACGAACACCCCGTCCCCGTCCGGTCCCGAGACGAGCTGGCGGTGCCAGCGTGCCGTCAGCACCTCCGCGGACAGGCCGACCAGATAGTCATCCGGGATCAGCCCGGGATAGGTGGTCCGCCAGCTTTCCACGTAAACCCGGCCGATGCCCGCGGCGTCGGCCGGTCGCGCCCGTCTGATCACCGTCATGCCGCCATCACCCCCAAGGAAACCGCCGCCGCCTGTGATAGTGGGGGCGCGCGGGCGCCGGTCCAGCGGGAATCGGGGGGCAAGGGTCGGGTTGGACGTCGGTGTCTCGCACCGTCACTCCGCCACAATCGCAACTCCCGGGATTTCAACAAACCATGTGGCCAGGTTCCGAAGCTGGCGCTGCTGAAGTCTGCCGAAGGCGCCCCAGACCTCGCCATGACAAGGGTTTTCCGGCGAGGGATCATAGCCCACGAGAAACTTCGCGGCCCGGAGTTTACCGGCCGTAAATCGAACGGATCCGGTCCATCGCGGCGTTGTTACATAGAGGCGGGGGTCCTTGCCGGCTTCGACAATCAGCGACTCCAGATCAACGGACATCCCCGAATTGTCACCGCCCGATGCCTTAAACGCCATGGACGAAATGCGGCGGTTGCCGGATTTGTCCTGAACGATCTGTTGCTCGGAAATCCGCCGGATGACGCCGTCGTCCGAACCAATCCCTTCGTGATCATGGGGCAGTACCTGCCCATTGGGGTCAAGCGGCGGTAGTGTGAGCGGCACGACGCGGCTCCAGCATTTCGTTGATCCACCGGGCGACGATCGCAAAGTCGTTGGTCAGCCGCACCTCCTCGCCATCCCTTCCGGTTGCCGCAGTCGCCCGCCAAGCCTGTACTCGATAGGGGCCGAGAACATGAATTTCAATATCAGCCTGATCCATATGCCATTCGATTTGAAGGTCACCGGTCGCTCCGGGAACAATTTGCGGGATCGGACCATGACCTGGGAAAACCAGTTCAAGTACTTTTATGGCAAAAGTAGCGTTTTCGAAACGGACCGCGACGCCATCGTACCCATCCCATCCCTTGCTGAGCTTTAAGAGTTGCTCCAACCGGTCGGTCACCGCCTTATGCCAAGGAACGACCGGTGCCGACACCACGCACGAGGAGAAGGCACTGTGCGACGCGACATTGGCACCGGTAAGCGCCCGCAGCCGCTCGATACCGACGGAAGGTCGCCAAACTTCCATTTATCGTACCCTCCCCCAAATCTTATGGGCCATATCGGTGGTGACGGCCGCGAATTCAACGCAGAGCAATTGCCGCCCGCGCTTCAGGAAGTCGATCGCAGTGGCAATATCCGCGCCGGCTGGTGCGCCGCGTATCGAGAGCGTCAAAACCAGACCTCCCAGGCTTCGGGTATCCATCACAAACTCGCAGTTTAATCGCCCGACCGGCGCCCCGGACTCGCTTCGAACCACGCGGCGAATGACGCCCGACAGGTCATCCGGCTCCGGCTCACCAAAATTAAGAAAACGCAACCACGCCCCCGCCCGATTTGGCAAATCGCCGCCCGTCATCGGAATATGGTTGATGTATGATATCTCACATTGATTGCAGAGCAATCGTTCACCAGAAAGTGACATAAAATATTGCTCAAGCGTCGTCAACTCCTTCTCAAATCGCGCAATCATACTTTCGAAACGAGGATATTCATTTGACGGGCTGAGACTCTTGCGCCAATTGTGCAAAAGCCGATCGGGCTGAAATTGAATGATCTGGTCCCGATCCGGCGACAAAAACCACAGTCGATTGTGTAGTGCTCCCTGAACATTGATGCCGAGGCTGATTGGTGGTCCGGGCGGACCGCCAAACAACTCGAACGCCGGCATGATCGGCGGGTGTTCTTCGACGTGAGGAAATTCCGACGCGAACAGCCGCCAAACCTCGCCCGCCCGGATCAGCTGGTAGGCCTGAGGCGGGGCGAATTGCACGCCCACCACCACCTCATTGAGGGGCGGGTTCTCGAAATCCGGCAAATCATCGGATCTGATGGTCGATATCGGCATCATGGCCTCTCCAGGAGACGCAGGTCCGAGCCAGACCGCCGATTGTACGACCTGTCCCGGTTTCGGCGAAGGCCACCAACGGGGGCCGCCGACCCGTCTCTGCCCGGTATCCTACCCCTGCGGCTCCGCCGCCGCCACCTCGCCGCCCCGCCGTTCCAGGATCGCGGCGAAAAAGCCGTCGGTGTCGTGGCGGGCCGGCGACAGGCGCAGCCAGTGCCCCTCCAGCGGCGAGGGGCCGCCAAGCACCGCCGGCCAGATCTCGGCCAGTGGCAGCGGCACGAAGTCGGGATGGCCGGCGAGAAACGCCTCGACCTGATCCTCGTTTTCTTCCAGCAACAGGGAACAGGTGGCGTAGATCAGCCGGCCGCCGGGCCGGACCAGCCGGGCGGCGCTGTCCAGCAATTCGGCCTGGAGCGGCACCAACTGCTCGAGCCCGGGACCCAACGGCCGCCAGCGCGAGTCCGGGTTGCGGCGCCAGGTGCCGGTGCCCGAACACGGTGCATCCACCAGCACCCGGTCAAAGCAGCCCTTGTGGCGTTTGACCCAGGGGTCGCGGGCCGAACTCAGGGTGCGGGTTTCGGCATTGTGCAGGCCGCCCCGGCGCAGACGTTCGGCGGCGCGCTTCAGCCGGTTTTCGAGAACATCGCAGGCGACCAGCCGGCCGCGGTTGTTCATGGCCGCGGCCATGGCCAGGGCCTTGCCCCCGGCCCCGGCGCAGAAATCCACCACCTGCTGGCCGGGCCGGGCGTCGGCCAGCAGCGCCACCAGTTGCGAGCCTTCGTCCTGAATCTCGATGGCGCCGCTCTTGAACAGCTCCAGTGCGGCGATGGCCGGACGGCCCTCGACCCGAACCCCCAGCGGCGACAACCGGCAGGGCTGGGCCGCGATGCCGGCGGCGGCAAGACCGGTCAGCACCCGTTCCCGGCTGGCCCGGAGCGGATTGACCCGCAGGTCGAGCGGCGCCGGCCCGGTCAATGCCTCAAGCTCGGGCACGAACCGGCCGCCCAGTGCCCGGCGCAACCCGGGCTCGGCCCAGCCCGGGCATTCCACCCGCACCGTTTCGGGCATGGCCGGGTGCTCGAGGGTGTGCAGGTCAAGGGTCTCGGCCACCCGGGTCTCGTCGGCGGAAAACGGCGCCGGGGCGAACCGCCCGCCGTCAAAGACCCTGGCCACCGCGGCGGCGCGGCGACCGGTCTCGCGGCTTCGCTCCCCCAAAATGCTGTGGGCGATCACCCGGGCCCGGGCGTCGGTGGGATCCGGGCACCCGGCCCATTTCAGCCACCAGCGCAGCCGCGCCTCGCAGCGCAGCACGGTAAAGACCGTCCCGGCGACGGCGCTGCGGTCCTTGGCGCCGATAAAGCGCCGGGCGCGAAAGAACGCGCTGGCCACGGCGTCGGCGGGCCGCGGCGTCGCGGCGATTTCGGCGAGCAACTCAATCGCCGCTTGCAGGCGCGCACCAGGGGTCATGGAAAATTCCGATGGGAAAGGGTCGGCCCCGATCCTAGCGCCTTCGGCCGGGCTTGTCACAGTCGGCATGCCGCCGCCGCGGGGTCGTCCCTCCTCCCGGGCAGGGGCGCCGGTCCCGCCGGGCCTGCCCGGCAACACCCGGCGCGTGTTTGGCCGATGGCCTCCGGCATTCGGATGCATTGGGTTGACGTGAACCGGGCCACCGGGGTACCCCTTGTCCCAGGCGGACAAGGGGATGTCCCCGGCGGACAAAGGGATGTCCCCGGCGGACAATGGGGATGCCGCGCTGTGGTCGCGGCCTGACGAATCAGGAACGGATCGAGATCGCGATGGCAAAACGGGCAGCCGGGTGGGCACGCAACGCGGCGCGGGCCGGTTGGTTGGGTGCAGTACTGTTGGTCGGCGCCTGCGCCGGCGCACCGGAGACGTCACGGGTGGTCGGCGACGATGGCGGACCGGTGCCGCCCGCCTATCGCATCCTGACCGGATGGACGCAGGACAACCTCGCCGACGTGGTGCCGGCGCTGTTGCGGACCTGCCGCTACCTGCAAAGCCTGGGTCCCGATCACGCGGTGGGTCCCGCGGGCGAGGCCGGACGGGTGGCCGACTGGCAGCCGGCCTGTGCCGCGGCGGCCGGGCTGCCGCCTCGCGACGGCGCCGCCGCCCGCCGGTATTTCGAGGCGTGGCTCGTGCCGGTGCCGCTGAATGGCGGCGAGGGCCAGGAAGGTCTCTTTACCGGCTATTATGAAAGCGAACTGAACGGAAGCTGGACCCGGACCGGCCGCTTCAACGTCCCGGTCTACCGCATGCCGGCGCGCAACGGTCACCGCCTGCCCAGCCGCGCCGAAATCGCCCGGGGCGCCCTGGCCGGGCAGGGGCTGGAGTTGCTGTGGGTCGACGATCCCATCGAAGCCTTTATCATGGAGATTCAGGGCTCCGGTCGGGTGCAGATGCCCGATGGCTCGCTGGTCGGGCTGAACTATGCCGGTCAGAACGGCCAGAAATACTATCCGATCGGGCGTTATCTGGTGGACCAGGGCGTCACCACCGCCGACCAGATGACCATGCACGTGATCCGTAGCTGGCTGCGCCAGCACCCCGACCAGGCCCAGCAGGTGATGAACCTCAATCCCAGCGCGGTCTTCTTCCGGCTTCGCTCCTCCGGCGACCCGCGGGGCGCCAGTACCGAGCTGACGCCGCGACGCAGTCTTGCGGTGGATCCGAATTTCGTCCCGCTCGGGGTTCCGGTGTGGCTCGACCTCCACGACGTGCCGGTGGTGCCGGGGGGGCTGCTGCGGACACTGGTGATGGCCCAGGATACCGGCGGCGCGATCAAAGGGCCGATCCGCGGCGATTATTTTTGGGGTCATGGCGACGAGGCCGCCTACGCCGCCGGTGTCATGAAGGCCCGCGGCCGTTATTTCATGCTCGTGCCCCAGGCGGTGGCGCAACGGCTCCAGACGGCCAGCCGACCATGACCGGGGGCGGGGGCGGCGGTCCGATCCGGCTCTCCGGGCTTGCCGACCCGGCGCCGGCGCTGACCGCTCTTCGGGATATTTTTTTCGAGTCCTCGTCACGGACGGTGTTCGCCTCCGACGAGGACCGGCAGGCATTCTTTCGGCGCTGGACCTCGTTCTACCTGGAACGGTGTCCCGAAGACGTCTGGTTCTGGCGGGAACCGCCGGACGGGTTCGCGGGATACCTGACCGGTTGCCGCGACAGTGCCGGGGCCGACCGCCTGTTCGCCGAGGTGCCCGGTTACGCCGTCTTCGCCGGCTGCTTCGCCGATTTCCCCGGGCACTTCCATGTGAACTGCCGGGCCGGGCGACGCGGCCAGGGACTCGGTGCCCGCCTGGTCGGAACCTTCGTCGAAGACTGCCGTGGGGCCGGGCTGGCCGGGCTCCATCTGGTCACGGCACCGGAGGCACGGAATGTCGGCTTCTATCGGCGGCTTGGCTTCACGGTGACGCTGAACCGGCCCTTCGCCAACCGGTCGCTGCTGTTCATGGGACGATCTTTGAAGCCGGAGACTCGAGAATGACGATGAATCGCCGTGAGTTCGCCCGCCTGACCGGCGGTATGGTGCTCGGCGGCCTGGTGGCCCGCGCCGCGCCCGGACTGGCCGGAGAAAGCAGCAACTACGTGGTCACCCACGGCCACGCCCCGTTCTACACCGCGCACCTCTATCCCGGCAGCCCGCTCACCCTGTCCGAGGCCGCCTTGCGCGAGGCCGGGGAAAACGTGCTGGCGCTGACCTTCGATGACGGCCCGGCCCCCGCCAATGACATCGAGATTCTGCGCCTGCTTGCGGAATACAACGCCGTCGCGACCTTTTTCGTGATCGGCAACAAGGTTGCCCGCCATCTGGATCTGCTCAAACAGATGGTCCAGGCCGGCTGCGAGATCGGCAACCACTCGTGGGAACATCCCATGATGACCACGTTGAGCGCCGACGCCCAACTGGCCGAGTTGCGCCAGACCGACGCCCTGTTGACCGGCGCCGGCATCCCGGTCAAGTGGTTCCGTCCGCCCTATGGCGACTATGACAGCGTGACCCAAACCATCGCGCGGACCGAGGCCCTGGAAACCATTCTCTGGAGCGTCGATTCCCAGGACTGGAAGGGCAGTCCGCCCGACACCATCGCCGAGCGGGTCATCGGCAATCTTTCCCCGGGCGCGGTGGTGCTGATGCACAGCATCAAGAGCCACACGGTGACGGCGCTGCCCAAAATCCTGGCCTTCGCCAAGGCCAACAACTACCGCTTCGTGACTCTTTCCGAGTGGAAGGAGGTCATGATCCGGGTCGACCCGATCGCGGTCAGGATGGCTGCCGAACGCGCCGAACGCCGGGCCGGCGGCGCCCCGGCGAAACTGGCCGAAGTCCCCCACGGCACCGAACCGCCCAAGGCCACCCGCTAGCGCCAGTCGCCCCTTTGAACCCATGAGTTTTGGAGGTCAAGGAGGTGAGCCTCCTTGCGGGTGCAGGGCAGAGCCCTGCAAACAGGCCGAAAAGCCCCTCCCGCAAGACGGGAGGGGCAACGGTGGCGGAGCCCCGGATCAGACCGCAACCGGGCCGATCGGCAGGATCACCCGCTTGTAGACTTCGTTAATGACCTGGGCCAAGCCGGTATAGATGGCGCTCAGGCCGCAGAAGATGCCCTCATAGCCGGCAATGGTGCCGAGCTCAGGGCTCTCCAGGAAGTAATGCGCGGCCAGCAGGGCGAACAGGATGACCAGCGACCCGAACACCACCTGAAGCGCGACGTTGAGACGGAAGGTCCCGATGAACAGCACGGCCGAGAACCCACCCCACAAGGTCATGAACCAGCCGACGGTGACAGCGCTGGCTGGCGGAAACGCGGCGGCGGCGGGGGTTCCGGCCACCAGCTTCGGCAACACCAGAAGCCCGACCACCACGATCCAGAAGGCGCCGTAGGAGGTAAACGCCAGGGTCGCGAAGGTGTTGTTCTTCTTCCACTCCATGACGCCGGCGATCATCTGGGTGGCGCCGCCGTAGAACAGGCCCATGGCCAGGATCGAAGCGTTGAGATCAAAGAACCCGGCATTGTGCAGGTTCAACAGGACCGTGGTCATACCGAAGCAGCACAGGCCGAGCGGCGCCGGGTTGGCGGTGGTGTCCCGGATGGCCAGGGCCTGTCCGACGGAGGGCGGGATGGAGCTCATTGGGCTGGTTTCCTCTTGTTTGGCGCGGTCCTTGTTATGTCGTGAAGGGCAAGCACCCTCTGCGACCGCACTGTGTAGGGTCCCGTATCACCGATTTGCCCCGGGGCTGTCAAGTCGTTGCCGACCAGGAAGACGCGCCAAATCGTCCCAGGCCAAAAAACGGCCGGGACTCCCTTCCTGGCCTCGCTCACGGGCAGGCACTCGGCGCGCCTCCCTTCCCCCCGGACGCAGGAAGCGCGGCGCGGGAGTGACGGCGCAAATCCTATGCTGCGCTGCACACCCAACGCCATGCTGATTTCGAGGTGCCGGATTGCACCAGCCGAGTCGGTGCGCCGATCGGAACAACGCCCGCGATCTGGTCCGCGGTCAACCACGGTGGCGCAGGGCATCCACCAGCACGGCCAGGGCCGGTGCCGGCTGGCGGCGGCTCGGGTAGTAAAGGTGGTAGCCGGAAAACAACGGGCACCAGTCGGCGAGCACCCGGATCAGCACGCCGTTGGCAACCTGGGTCGCCACCAAAGTTTCGGGCAGATAGGCGAGCCCAAACCCGGCCAAGGCGGCGTTGAGGGTCGGGGTGAGGGTGTTGAACACGAGCCGGCCTTCCACCCGCACCTTGAGATCGCGCCCGCCCTGCTCGAACTCCCAGGCATAGAGGCCGCCGTAGGTCGGCAGGCGGAGGTTGATGCAGTCGTGGGCGGTAAGGTCCTGGGGCCGCCCGGGCAGCGGCCGCGAGGCGAAGTACCGGGGCGCGCCGACGACGGCCATCCGCAGCTCCGGCCCGATCGGAACCGCGATCATGTCCTTGTCCAGACTTTCGCCGAGACGGACGCCGGCGTCGTAACGCCCGGCGACGATGTCGGTCAGGCCGTTGTCGATCACCAGTTCGACGGTGATGTCCGGGTATCACGGTGCAGGGAGCGCGATATCCCGAAGATCTGGAGCAAATGACCAATCGCTGAGCCGGAGCGTCGGATAAATCGAGGCCCCTTTGGCAAGGGGCCTCATTTGTCCGGATTGAACCGCAGGCGTCAGTCCACGAAGGACGCGCGCAAATGACGGCGCTTCATCACGTAATATAGTCCCACCACCGCGGCGGCAAAGCCGGAGACGGCGCCGACGCCAAGCGCCCAGCGTGGGCCGAAGGTATCCGCGACCCAACCGACCACCGGCGCGCCGATGGGGGTGCCGCCCAAGGCTATGGCGAGGCGGAGAGCCATCACACGCCCGCGCATGGCCGGCTCGGTTGACAACTGCATCAAGCTGTTGGTTGCGTTGGAGAAGGTCAGTGCAGAGATACCGATGAGGACCAGCGCGAGACCAAACAACCAGGGGTTGGGCGCGATCGCGGCCAGCGCGCAGCCGAACCCGAAGACGGCGGCGCCGGCCAGCAAATGGGCCATGTCGGACTTTTCCCGCCCGGCGGCGAGCAGCGCGCCGGCGACCGTCCCGATGGCCAGGACCGAGGCCAGAAAGCCGTATTGGCCCGCTCCGCCATGAAAGACCGTGACGGACATGGTTGAAATGAAAATCGGGAAGTTCAGTCCGAAGGTGCCGATCAAAAAAAGCATGACGAGGATGGCCTTCAGGTCCGGCCGCTTCCAGACATAGCGAAAGCCTTCGGTGAGGCTTCCCCGGTTGCCCGCCGCCCTGGCACTCGGATGGAGTTCATTGACGCGAAGGAGGCCCAGCGAGCAGAGTACGGCAATAAACGAAGCGGCGTTGATCAGGAAGACCCACCCCGAGCCCACGGTCGCGATGAGAACACCGGCGATGGCCGGGCCGGTCATGCGCGCGGCGTTGAACGACGTGGAATTCAGCGCCACCGCGTTCGACAGGTCGGCCTCCCCGACCAGTTCCGAAACGAATGTCTGGCGTGCCGGTGAATCGAACGCCGTGGCGCAGCCAAGCAGAAATGCAAACAGGTACACCTGCCACAACTGGACGACCCCCGAGAGAGTGACGATCGCCAGTCCGAGAGCAAGGACTGCCATGGCCGCCTGGGTGGCCATCAAGAGTTTTCTCCGGTCGAAATGATCGGCGGCAAAGCCGGTCAAGGGCAACAGGAGCAGGTGGGGGCCGTACTGAAGCGCCATGACCAGCCCCACCGCGGTCGCATTCTTGTGAGTCAATTGGGTGAGCACCAGCCAGTCCTGGGCGATGCGCTGCATCCAGGTTCCGGTATCGGACAGGATTGCGCCACCAATCCACAGCCGATAGTTTGCGATACGCAGAGAACGGAAGGTGCCCCTCGCCAGATCCTTCACGATGCGCCAGGAGAGTTGCCACCGTGAAACCGCCCGAACAGCCGCGCCGAGAGCACGCTGATAAGAAGGATGCCGAGTCCGAGAGCGACCACATCCTCGTTGGCGTGTAAGTTAAAACTCCCAATGCGGCCGATCAGAACATAGCCAACCGCGAGGTTGGCGAAGCCCCAAAGCACGTTTACCGTCGAAGAAGAAAGACCTTGGCCTGGCGGCTTGGCAAATGGGCTTTGAAAGGGACGCCCCATTACGCCGCTGACAAGATGCGGAACGGCGTTGGCGAGGAAAGCACCACCAAGAAAGTAGAATATGTCGTTGGTCCATTCCATTGTTATGCGCTCCTTTGCTCGAGAAGATCGAGGATTTCCTTTGTCACGCCGGTCTCGCCCAGCCGGGGAAAGATTCGCGTAACGCTGTTGGTGTGGGCCTCCGGGCTCAGGTCGGTCATGGCATCGACGGCGAGGACGACGTTAAATCCCAACTCGTGTGCGTGACGGGCCGTCGACTCGACGCCGATGCTGGTCGCGACACCGGCAATCACGACCTGCGTGACGCCAAGCGTCTTCAAATGCGGTTCCAGCCCGGTGTTGGTGAACGCGCCCCAGGTTTGTTTCGTCAGGGTGTGGTCTTCCGGCTGCCGGTTCAGTTCGGGGACGAAATCGGTCCATCCGGCGGGCCGTTCGGCAAGGCGAGGCCCCTGTTCCGTCCGGCCCGGCGCTCCGCCGTCGACATTCACCAGCACCACCGGCAGGCGGTGGCTGCGAAAGGCGGCGGCCAAGGCGCTGGCGTGCCTCACCACCTCGCCGGCCGGGTGCGCGGTGGGGTAAGACACGATGCCCTTCTGGAGATCGATGATGATGAGGGCGGTTTTTGGATCAAGGGTGGTTATGGTCATGGCGCTCTCCTTCTGGCGGTTACAACTGCCACGCGCCCGGAACGGGTCGTGACGCCGAGGGGTTTCGGTCGGGGGTGGTGCCGGAGCCGGCAGGGTGGACTGCGGGCGATCATGACTCCCCCAGGCGCCGGAGTACGGCGCTGGCGGCAATCAGGGCCTTCTGTTCGGCCGGGTCGAGCTTCGCCACGGCCGCGAGAAGCCATTCTCGTTTGGCGATACTGCGCTTTCGCCTTGCCTCGACGCCTTCGGCGGTCAGCGCGAACAGGACCTGCCTTCCGTCCGTCGGGTGAGGCCGGCGCTGGACCAACCCCTCCTGCTCCAGGTCGGCGAGTGTGCTGCCCATGGATTGCGGCTTCACCGCCTCGGCACGGGCAAGCTCCGCGGTCGTCATCCATCCGACCCTGTCCAGCCGGGCCAGCGTCGCTGCTTCCGACCAGGTCAGTTCGCTTGGGTTCGCCTCCGTGCGCAACCGGCGGAGAAGGTGTCCGGTGGCCAGCAACAGCTCGGTGACGGCGGTTTCCAGGGAGATGGGAGTGTCGGGGGTGTCGGGGGTGTCGGGGGTGTCGGGGGTGTCGGGGGTGTCGCTCATGGCCCCGGTATAGAGATTGACAGCTAAACTGTCAAGGCTTCCTGTTCATCCGGTTCACCACCCCGCCGCCACCTCCCGCGACCGGAACCGGCGGGAGCCCAAACGTCGCGTTTCGAACCGGTTTCCGGCGGCCCTCGATCGGAAGCCGCCGGGAACCGAACTCAAGCACCCAGCACCGCGTGGATGCGCGCCGCTGCGCGCAAGGCCAGCGCGGTCGGGGTCAGTGTCGGATTGGCGGTGGCCACCTCAGTCGTTGCCGGGTGGTGTTTTTGCACGAACCCATTTCCGTTGGGCGATAAGCGGCTTCGGCGACACGGCGTGGCCGCCCGGTTCCTGCCGGCTGCGCCGCCGTCGGTTGGCCCGCCCCGTAGCCCTGGTTCAGATCACATGGGCCGGGCGCAGTTCGCAGCTTTCGGAGGTCTCCGCCGTCTCGACCTGCAAGGTGACATGGCCGATCCTGAAGCGGTCCCGCACCCGGGCGGAGGCCTGCCGGATCAGACCGGCGGCCTCTGCTGTGCCATCGTGGACCAGGTGCGCCGTCAGCGCCGTCTTGGTGGTGCTCAGGCCCCAGATGTGCAGGTCGTGAACTTCAATGACGCCGGGAAGCGCCAGCAGAGCGGCCTCGACTTCGTTCACCTCGATGCCGCCCGGCACGGCATCCATCGCCAGATTCACCGAGTCCCGCAGCAGGCCCCAGGTCCCGATGGTAATGACCGTGACGATGGCGAGACTGCTGGCCGGGTCGAGCCAGAACCAGCCGGTGAGCTGAATCAGGAAGGCGGCGACGACCACGCCCGCGGACACCACCGCGTCGGAGGCCAGATGCAGGAAGGCACTCCGCACATTCAGGTCGTCTTTGCGCCCCCCCATGAACAGCAGCGCGGTCGAGCCGTTGACCAGGATTCCCAATGCCGCGACCCACAGGACGGTGTCGGCGGCCACCGGCTGGGGGTCTGCGAAGCGACGCAGTGCCTCGAGGGCAATCGCGCCGCAGCCCAACAGCAGCGCCGCCGCGTTGGTGAGCGACGCGAGAATGGTACTGCGCCCCCAGCCGTAGGTGTGGACCTGGGTCGGACTGCGCTGCGCCAACGTCGCCGTCCCCCAGGCGATCAGCAGGCCCAAAACGTCTCCGAAGTTATGGGCGGCATCGGCCAGCAGTGCCACCGAGTGCGCGCTCAGGCCATAGATCACCTGGACCGCCACGAATCCGGCGTTGACCATCGTCCCGATCAGGAAGGCCCACCCGAATGAGGCGGGCGCGTGAGCATGCCCATGGTGCTTGTGGTCGTGCTCGTGGCCCCGGTCGTGCTCGTGGCCCCGGTCCTGCTCGTGGCCCCGGTCCTGGTCGTCACCATGAGCGTGATTCCGATGGTCATGAGAAGGCATGTTGCGCACCCCGTAGCAGAATGGCCGCCGGTAAAGCGGAGGTTATATTATATCGCTTCGAAGCAACACGGCCATCTTGTTCGAAGAGTTGTTTATATAATTCGCCTTGTCAATGAGTTAAAGCGCCGTAAGTCGGGTTGCCACAGGTCAACGGTCTTGCCGGTGCGCCCGGGATCTCAAGCCATACTTCGTCGGGCGGTTCGGCTCCGGCCCCACGGGGGCGATGCCGATCGAACCCCTGTCGACGGAACCCCTGTCGACGGAATGCCTGTCGACGGAATGCCTTGAAGCGGGCAGCAAGGCCGAAGTAGCATGCCGGCCGACCCTTTCGGTCCCGATTCGGAGGAAGCAGACCCTTGGCGCATCGATGGCAAGGCATCGCCTGTGCTCTCCTTTCCGCCACCCTGTTCGGCGTCAGCACACCCTTGGCCAAGGCGCTCCTCGGCGAGGTGAGCCCCTGGATGCTGGCCGGACTGCTTTACCTCGGCTCGGGCATCGGGCTGGCGGCGTTCCACGCCGGGCGCCGCCTGTCGGGCACCCGGTCGTCGGAAGCGTCCCTGTCGCGTCCTGACCTGCCCTGGCTGGCCGCCGTCATCCTGGCCGGCGGCGTCATCGGGCCGTTTCTGCTCATGGTCGGCCTGAACACGACACCGGCCTCGACGGCGTCACTGCTGCTCAACCTCGAAGGTCTGTTCACGCTCGGCATCGCCTGGACGGTCTTCCGCGAGAACGTCGATCGGCGCATCGCCCTCGGGGCCGTCGCGATTCTTTCGGGTGCCCTGCTGCTGTCGTGGAACACCGGCCCCGGAGGCATCGGCTGGGGGGCGCTGGCCGTCGTCGGGGCCTGTCTGGCCTGGGGCATCGACAACAACCTGACCCGCAGGCTGTCGTCCTCGGACCCGCTCCAGATCGCCATGCTCAAAGGACTGGCCGCGGGGACGGTCAACGTCGCCCTGGCGTTCCTTGCCGGCGGCGGACTGCCCCCGACCTCGGCGATGGTCGGCGCGGCTGCGGTCGGGTTCCTCGGGTACGGGGTTTCGCTGGTCCTGTTCGTCCTGGCGCTCCGCCACCTTGGGTCGGCACGGACCGGTGCCTATTTCTCCATGGCGCCATTCGTCGGGGCCACCGTCGCCATCACGATGTTCGGAGACCCCATCACGATTCCGTTCGCAGCAGCCGCGGGACTGATGGGTTTGGGGCTGTACCTCCATCTGGTCGAACGTCATGAGCACCGTCATCGTCATGACCCGACCATCCACACCCATCGGCACGTCCACGACGACCATCACCGGCATCAACACCAGGGCGGGGAAGAGCCGGAACCCCACAGCCACCTTCACAGGCATGAACCGCTGGTCCACGCCCATCCTCATTTTCCCGACACCCACCACCGACACGCGCATTGACCCGGAATTCCTTCGGGTGCCGGCAAATGCAACCCCGGGAGAGAACCCCGGATGGACCCACCAACGGCCAGCGGCACCGCGGAACCCTTGACGTCACGCCGGGCGTCACGCTCCTGGTGGGGTTTGGGGACAAAGCCCCCATGGGTCATGATTGCGCCGGCATCCGGTAAATGCTTATATTCTTGCGCCGACTCATCATCACCCGGGAGTGGATGCAACACTCATGGCCAACACCGTCCGTCCGCGTCGCAGCGTGCTGTATATGCCCGGTTCCAACGCCCGGGCCATGGAAAAGGGCAGGACCCTGCCGGCCGACGGCCTGATCCTTGATCTCGAGGATGCCGTCGCCCCCGACGCCAAGCCTGACGCGCGCCGGCTGGTGCTCGCCGCCATCGCCGGTGGCGGCTACGGCCGGCGCGAACTGTTCGTGCGGGTCAACGGTCTCAACACCCCCTGGGGTTATGACGACCTGCTGGCCGCCGCCACTTCGGGCGCCGACGCGGTGCTGCTGCCCAAGGTCGAGTCCGCCGACACCGTCCGTCAGGCCGACACCATCCTGCGCGGGGCCGGCGCCCTCGAGGGGCTGGCGCTGTGGTGCATGCTGGAAACCCCCATGGGCCTGCTCAATGTCCGGGAGATCGCGGGGGCCAGCGCCCGGCTGGGCGGCTTCGTGATGGGCACCTCGGACCTGGCCAAGGACCTGCACTGCGCCCACACCCGGGACCGGCTGCCGATGATCACCAGCCTGGGGCTGGCCCTGCTCGCCGCCCGCGCCCATGGGCTCGCCATCATCGACGGCGTCCATCTTGACCTCAACGATGACGAAGGCTTCGCCCTGGCCTGCCGGCAGGGGGTGGAGTTGGGCTTTGACGGCAAGACCCTGATCCACCCCAAGACCATCGAGGCCGCCAACCGCGCCTTTGCACCCTCGGAAGCCGAGATTGCGGCGTCCCGCCGGATCATCGAGGCCCACGCCCAGGCGGCGGCGGCGGGCAAAGGCGTGGTGGTGGTGGACGGCCGGCTGGTGGAAAACCTCCATGTGGAAGCCGCCCGCCGCGTGGTCGCCCTTGCCGCGGCTGTTTCGGAACTCTAAATCGGAACTCTATAATCGAATCGGGGGCCGCCGGCCCCGGCTTCGGGAGCCGTATCCATGACCAAGACCAATCCGGGAAACTTCTTCGAAGACTTCAGGCTCGGCCAGGACATCGTGCATGCAACGCCGCGCACCGTGACCTGCGGCGACGTGGCGCTCTATATCGCGCTTACCGGCGCGCGCTTTGCCCTGCATTCCGCCGACACCTTTGCCCTGGCGCTGGGGCTGGACGCCGCGCCGGTGGACGATCTGCTGGTGTTCCACATGGTGTTCGGCAAGACGGTTCCCGACATCTCGCTGAACGCCGTGGCCAATCTCGGTTACGCCGCCGGCCGCTTCGGGGTCCCGGTCTATCCTGGCGATACCCTGGCCACCCGGTCCACGGTGATCGGCCTCAAGGAAAACTCCAACCGTCAGACCGGCACGGTCTATGTCCGGTCGGTGGGCACCAACCAGCGGGGCGAGATGGTGCTCGACTACTGCCGCTGGGTGATGGTGCGCAAGCGCGATCCCGAAGCGGTGGTGCCGGCCGGCACCGTCCCCAACCTGCCCGAAGCGGTCCGGGTCGCCGATCTGGTGGTGCCGGTTCATCTCAATCTCAACGACTACAATACGGCCGCCGCCGGCTCCCCCCATCTGTGGGACGACTATCAGGCCGGGGAGCGCATCGACCACGCCGACGGCATGACCATCGAAGAGGCCGAACACGCCCTGGCCACCCGCCTCTACCAGAACACCGCCAGGGTCCATTTCAACCAGCACACCGAAAGTCAGGGCCGCTTCGGCAGGCGGCTGATCTATGGCGGGCACATCATCAGCCTCGCCCGTGCCCTCAGTTTCAACGGGCTGGCCAACGCCCTGCGCGTCGCCGCCATCAACGGCGGCCGTCACGTCGCCCCGACCTTCGCCGGCGACACCATCTATGCCTGGACCGAGGTTCTGGAAACCCAGGCCCTGACCGCGCGCCACGATGTCGGCGCGCTGCGCCTGCGCACCATCGCCACCAAGGACCGACCGTGCGCCGACTTCCCCGGAGCGGGCGCCGACGGCAAGTACGATCCCGCCGTGGTTCTCGACCTGGACTATTGGGCGTTGATGCCGCGTCGGGGTTAAGGTCCTCGCGGTCCGGGGGGTTCCTCCGGCCCCCGGGGCCGCGCCGGTCGCGCCCCGAAACGTCAGGTTCAACGCCTGTTCTGTGGAGTTGTCATGTCGGAGTCCTGCCAGCACGCCGATGCCGTGAAAGCTGACGTCGTGAAAGCTGACGTCGTGAACACCGACGTTGTGATCATCGGGGCCGGTCCGGTCGGTTTGTTCGCCATCTTTGAATGCGGCATGCTGCGCATGTCCTGCCATGTGGTCGATACCCTCGAGGCGGCGGGCGGCCAGTGCTCGGCGCTTTATCCCGAAAAGCCGATTTATGACATTCCCGGCTGTCCCGCCATCACCGCCAACGACCTGATCGAGCGGTTGGGCCAGCAGGCCGCCCCCTTTGCCCCCACCTATCATTTCGGCCAGGCCGTCACCGGGCTCGAGCCGGTGGCCGGCGGTCGCTGGCGGGTCGAAACCTCGGCGGGAACCCGGATCGAGGCCCGGGCGGTGATCATCGCCGCCGGCAGCGGCGCCTTCGGCCCGAACCGGCCGCCCCTGGCCGGGCTGGAAGCCTATGAGGGCACCTCGGTCTTTTATCTGGTCCGGCGGCGTCAGGACTTCGCCGGGCGCCGGGTGGTGATCGCCGGCGGCGGTGACTCGGCGGTGGACTGGGCCTTGTCGCTGGTCGATGTCGCAGAGCGGATCATGGTGGTTCATCGCCGCCCCAGGTTCCGCGCCGCCCCGGAAAGCGCGGCCCGGCTCGACGCCCTGGTCCGGGCCGGGCGCCTCGAGCTGGTGGTGCCCTACCAGCTCAGCGGCCTCGAGGGCGAGGACGGACGGCTAAGCGCGGTCCGGGTCGCGACCCTGGAGGGCGAAGAGCGACGGCTGCCCGCCGACGCCCTGCTCGCCTTCTTTGGCCTGTCCATGTCGCTGGGACCCATCGCCGACTGGGGCCTGGACCTTGACCGCCATCACATCCGGGTCGATCCCGCCACCGCCGCCACCAACCGACCGGGCCTGTTCGCCATCGGCGACATCGCCACCTACCCCGGCAAACTCAAGCTGATCCTGACCGGCTTTGCCGAGGCGGCCCAGGCCGCCCATGCCATTCGCGCCCGGATCTATCCCGACGAGGTGCTGCATTTCGAGTATTCCACGACCAAAGGCGTCCCGGGCGCGCCCCATTCTTAAGGGGGGCGCCCGCCCGCGCCGCCCCCCGTCCGTCCCGACCCGAACTACCCCCGCGCAACCCACGGTGCTATGGTTGACGACATCCCAGGGAACGGGCGAAGGAGAGGTGCCGCCATGTCCAGTCTGACCGAAAGTTTCCCGTGGCAGGAGCTGACCCGCCACCGTCGGGCCCTGACCACCGTGACCCTGCGCACGCTGTTCGCCGACGACCCCGACCGCTTCCCCCGTTTCACCGCCGAGACCTGCGGCCTCCTGCTCGACTACTCCAAGAACCGCATCACCGACGACACCCTCGCCCTGCTGTTCGCCCTGGCCCGATCCCGCGGCCTCGAGTCCTGGCGCGACGACCTGTTTTCCGGCCGCCGGCTCAACCGGACCGAGGATCGGGCGGTTCTGCACACGGCCTTGCGCTGCCGCGCCGAGCGGCCGGTGTCGCCCGATGGCGTCAACGTCATGCCCGAGATTCGCAGCGTCGCCCGCCGGCTCAGCCGGTTCGTGGATGGCGTCCGCTTCGGCGCCGTCACCGGCCATACCGGACGCCCGTTCAAGGACGTGGTCAATATCGGGATCGGCGGCTCCGACCTGGGACCGTTGATGGTCACCGAGGCGCTGCGCCCCTACCACAATCCCGAGCTGCGGGTGCGCTACGTCTCCAATGTTGACGGCAGCCACCTTTATGACACCCTCGACTGGCTCGACCCCGAGAACACCCTGTTCATCATCACCTCCAAGACCTTCACCACCGAAGAAACCATGACCAACGCCCGCAGCGCCCGGGACTGGTTTCTGCGCGAGGGCGGCTCGGAGGCCGATATCGCCCGGCATTTCGTCGCGGTCTCCACCAACGAGGCGGCGGTACGGGCGTTCGGCATCGGGCCGGACACCACCTTCAGCTTCTGGGACTGGGTCGGCGGCCGTTTCAGCCTGTGGTCGGCGGTCGGGCTGCCGGTGGCGCTGGCGGTGGGCATGGAGCGTTTTGACGAGATGCTGGCCGGCGCCTTTGCCATGGACGAGCATTTCCGCACCGCACCGCTGGAGCAAAACCTGCCGGTGCTGCTGGGCCTGCTCGGCATCTGGTACATCAATTTCTGGGACGCCGGCGCCCATGCGGTGCTCCCTTACGATCAATATTTGCACCGCCTGCCCGCCTATCTCCAGCAGTTGGAGATGGAAAGTAACGGCAAATCGGTGGATCGCGACGGCCGACCGGTGGATTACGCCACCGCACCGGTGCTGTTCGGCGAACCCGGGACCAATTGCCAGCACTCGTTCTTTCAGTTGCTGCACCAGGGCACCCGGCTGATTCCGGCCGACTTTCTGGTCGCCGCGCAAAGCCACACCCCGCTTGCCGACCATCACCGGATTCTGCTGGCCAACTGCCTCGCTCAGACCGAGGCCCTGATGCGCGGCCGCAGCGCCGAGGAAGCCGGTGCCGAGTTGGCCGCCGCGGGCACGCCGCCGGAACGGGCCGCCCGGCTGCTGCCCCACAAGGTGTTCGAGGGCAATCGGCCTAGCAACACCCTGCTCTATCGCAAGCTGGACCCCTTTACCCTGGGTGCGCTGATCGCCCTCTACGAGCACAAGGTGTTCGTGCAAGGGGCGATCTGGAACCTCAATTCCTTCGACCAGTGGGGAGTCGAGTTGGGGAAGACCCTGGCCCGGACCCTGCTGCCCGAACTGTCCGCCGGACCCGCCGCCGGCCATGACCCGTCCACCACCGGCCAACTCCGCTGGCTGCGCGAAAGGCTGACCGAAGCCAACCCTGAAGCCGGTCAGGACCAGCCCTAGGGATCGGTCCATGGCCATCCGCCGGCTGCCCGAGACCCTGATCAATCAGATCGCCGCCGGGGAGGTGGTGGAACGTCCCGCGGCGGTGGTCAAGGAGTTGGTGGAGAACGCCATTGATGCCGGCGCCGGCCGCATCGAGGTCGGCGTCCGCGACGGCGGCCGGGCCATGATCACCGTGGTCGACGATGGGTGCGGGCTGAGCCCCGACGAACTGCCGCTGGCGCTGGAACGCCACGCCACCTCGAAACTGCCCGACGACGACCTGATGGCGGTGGCCACCCTCGGCTTTCGCGGCGAGGCGTTGCCGTCCATCGGCGCGGTCAGCCGGCTGGTGCTGACCAGCCGGGTCCGTGGCGCCACCAGTGCATGGACGATCACCGTCGAAGGTGGCGCCGTCGGTCCGGTGGTCCCCGCCGCCCATCCGCCGGGCACCCGGATCGAGGTCCGGGAGCTGTTTTACGCGGTTCCGGCCCGGCTTAAGTTCCTCAAGGCGCCCCGGACCGAACTCGACCACATCGAAGACTGCCTCCGGCGTCTGGCCATGGCCCATCCCGGCATCGGCTTCACCCTCACCGCCGGCGAAGGCACCCGGCCGCTGCTGCGTCTTCCCCAAGGCCAGGAGAGCGGCGACGAGGCCCGGCTGGCCCGGCTGGCCGCGGTGCTCGGCCGCGAATTCGGCGACAACGCCGTACCGGTCGCCGCCAACCGGGATGCCCTGGCGCTCTCGGGCTTTGCCGGCCTGCCCACCCTGCACCGTCCGACCAGCCGCGAGCAGTATCTCTTCGTCAATGGCCGTCCGGTGCGCGACAAGCTGCTGTTCGGTGCGGTTCGCGGCGCCTATGGCGACCTGATGCCCCGCGACCGGCATCCGATGCTGGTGTTGTTCCTGGACCTGCCCGGCCGCGAGGTCGACGTGAACGTCCATCCGGCCAAGACCGAGGTCCGGTTTCGTGACGCCCAGGGCGTGCGGACCCTGATGGTCTCGGCGCTTCGCCATGCCCTCGCCGGTGCCGGCCACCGCGCCGCCTCCACCGGCGCCACCGCTGCCCTCGCCACGCTTTCCGCCGGCGGGACCGCTCTGCCCCGGCCGGCACCCCAGGCCGGGTCCGGGCTGTTCCCGGCGCCGCCGCCCCGCCCGACCGCGGCGCTGGCCGAAGGCGCGACCGCGTGGCAGGCGCCGCTGACCACGGCCCCGCTGCCCGGACTGGACGCCGCCCCGTCCGCCCGCGCCACCACCACCGGGTCGTCCCCGGCCGCACCGCCCTCGACCTATCCCCTGGGGGTGGCCCGGGCACAACTCCACAAGACCTACATCGTCGCCGAAACCGCCGACGGGCTGGTTCTGGTGGATCAGCACGCCGCTCACGAGCGGCTGGTTTACGAGCGGCTCAAGGCCACCCTGCTCGGGACCACGCCCGAGACCCAACTGCCCGGCCAGGGCCTGCTGATGCCCGAAGTGGTGGAACTCGGGACCGTCGCGGCCCGCCGGCTGCTGGCCGAGAGCGAGTCCCTGGCCCGGCTCGGTCTGGTTCTCGAGCCGTTCGGCAACAACACGGTGCTGGTCCGGGAAGTCCCGGCGCTGCTCGGCCAAACCGACGTGTCGGCGCTGGTCCGCGATCTTTCCGATCAGTTGGTGGAATTGGACCAGGCCCCGGCCCTGGCCGACCGCCTGGAAGCGGTCTGCGCTTCCCTCGCCTGCCACGGCTCGGTACGGGCCGGGCGCTCCCTGACCGGTGACGAGATGAACGCGCTGCTGCGCCAGATGGAGGCCACCCCCCATAGCGGCCAGTGCAGCCACGGCCGTCCGACCTACGTCGAACTCAAGCGCGCCGACATCGAACGGCTGTTCGATCGACGCTGAGCGTAACCCCCAACGGCGCCCCTTGTGGGGCAAAGGATGCGGCGGCAGTGGTCATCTTCGGTCTCACCGGCTCCATCGGCATGGGCAAGAGTACCACCGCGACAATGCTGCGCCGGCTCGGCGTGCCGGTCCACGATGCCGACCGGGCCGTCCATCGGCTGCTCGGTCCCGGTGGCGCCGCGGCTGCCGCGGTCGCCGCGGCGTTCGGCCCCGGCGTGCTTTCCGGCAACGGCGTCGACCGTCGCCGGCTCGGCGCCCGGGTGTTCCAGGACCCCGCGGCGCTCCTGCAACTGGAAGGTATCCTGCATCCCCTGGTCCGACAGGTGGAGCGACGCTTCCTGGCCGCCGCCGCCCGACGTCGCTGCCGGCTGGTGGCCCTCGACGTCCCGCTGCTGTTCGAGACCAACGGCACCCGCCGGGTCGACGCCACCGTCGTCGTCTCGGCGCCATCCTTTGTCCAACGCGCCCGGGTGCTGGCGCGTCCCGGCATGACCGCAGACCGGCTGGACGGCATTCTCAAGCGCCAGGTCTCCGATCGGATCAAGCGCCGGCAGGCCGACTTTGTGGTCCGAACCGGCCTGGGCAAGGCCCGGGCCTTGCGTCAATTGACTCGAATCGTCAAAGTCCTGGTGCGGCGCCGGGGCCGGCACTGGCCGGTCCGCCGCGCGCCCCTGCCCCACCGCTGAGAACCGCCCGGATCATGCGCGAAGTCGTTCTGGATACCGAAACCACCGGCTTCAAGCCGGATGATGGCCATCGCATCGTCGAGATCGGCTGCGTCGAATTGCTCAATCACCTGCCCACCGGTCGCCAGAAGCAATGGTATCTCAATCCCGAGCGCGACGTCCCCGAAGACGCCGCCCGGGTCCACGGCCTGACCACCGCATTCCTCGTCAAGTTTCCGGTGTTCGGTGACGTCGCCGGTGAGATGCTGGACTTTCTCGGGGACGCCCCGCTGGTCGCCCACAATGCCGGTTTCGATCTGGCCTTTTTGAACGCCGAACTGAGGCGCCTCGGTCTTCCCGCCCTGCCCGCCTCACGGGCTATCGATACCGTCCAGATGGCGCGGCAGCGATTCCCCGGTGCCCAGGCCAGCCTCGATGCCCTGTGCAAGCGGTTCGGCATCGATAACTCGGGCCGCAGTCTCCACGGCGCCTTGCTCGACGCAACGCTGCTGGCCGAAGTCTATCTGGAACTGCTTGGTGGTCGTCAGACCGGATTTACCCTGACCGCTGCCGCCGGCGCCGTGGTGGCGGCACCGGTGGCCCGGCGGCTTCCGCGCGTTGCGCGGGCTCACGGGGCGACTGCCGAAGAGGAGGAGGCGCATCGGGGGCTGTTGGGGCAGTTGAAGAACCCGATCTGGTTGAGCGGCTGAATGTGACCTTCGGCGACCGGGGGCGTTGCCCCTGGACCCCACCGGGGCCGGCGGCCCCGGACTCCGGTTACGGAATCAGGACCGTGGCGCCGGTGGTGGCGCGGGCTTCCAACGCCTGGTGAGCGGCTGCCGCTTCCTTGAGGGGATAGGTTTGCCGGACTTCGACGGTCAGGGCACCGGTATGGACGGCTTCGAACACCGCGCCGGCCGAAGCCACCAACTCCTCGCGCTTCGCCACGTAGGCAAACAGGCTCGGCCGGGTCAGGTACAGCGAGCCCTTGGCCGACAACACCGTAATATCGAACGGCGGAATCGGACCCGAGGCCTGACCGAAGCTGACCATCAGGCCCCGCGGTCGCAGGCAGTCGAGGCTGCCCAGGAACGTGCTCTGGCCGACCCCATCATAGACCACCGGAACTCCGGCCCCATCGGTGAGCGCCCGCACCCGCTCGACGAAGCTTTCCCGGCTGTAGAGGATGACGTGGTGGCAGCCATGGGCCCGGGCCAGCGTCGCCTTCTCTTCGGTTGACACGGTTCCGATCACCACCGCGCCCAGCCGGCTCGCCCACTGGCACAACAACAAGCCGACACCCCCGGCCGCGGCTTGAACCAGGATGGTGTCGCCGGGCCGGACCCGATAGGTCCGGTGCAGCAGGAACTCTGCGGTCATGCCCTGAAGCATCAGACCCGCGGCCTGGACATCATCGATCCACTCGGGCAACGCGATCAAGCGGTCAGCGGCGATCAGGCGGGTTTCGGCATAGGCGCCGATGGCGCCGCCATAGGCGACCCGATCTCCGGGCCTGACCGTCGTCACCCCGGCCCCCACCGATTCCACCACGCCGGCGCCCTCGACACCAAGGGTCGCGGGCAGGCTGGGAAGCTTATAGAGCCCCGAGCGGTGATAGGTGTCGATGTAGTTGAGGCCGATGGCGGTCTGACGCAGACGGACCTCCCCCGCTCCCGGTTCGGGAACCTCGACCTCATCCCAGCGGAGGACTTCGGGACCGCCGGGCTCGTGAATGCGAACCGCATGAACCATCAGTTTTCCCCTTCACTCTGTTTCACGTGAAACACCTCGGAGCGGCCCCTACCCCTCCCGCCCAGCGAGGGCCAGCCCGGCCAGGACCCGATCCAGTGCGCCGGCATCGGTCACGGGAGGGCCGCAGCGCCCGCCAACACAAACATAGGCGGTGGCCCGCCCGTCCACCATGGTCTTTCCGTAGGCCGGGTGATGGAGCGGCAGCCCCCGTCCCTCCGACATCCCGATCAGCACCCGATCGGGCAACGACCGCCGGGCAACCACCCGCCGGAGGTCCTGGGTCTCTTCGGCCCCGGCGTCCCCGATCACCACCACGACCACCGCCCCAAGCAAGAGTTCCACCTGATTAAGAAACGTCGCCAGTCCCAGCGCATTGTGCTTACTCTCCCCCGAGAACGCCCGAATCAGGGCCTCCGCCCGCTCACGGTAACCGGCCTCGCCGGTAAAATGATAAAGCCGCGCCAGCACTCCCAACATCAGGCCATTACCGCTGGGCGTCGCGCCGTCCTGGGCGCTCTTGGTTCGCACCAGCACCCGTTCCGCATCGTCCGCGGTCAGGAAATAGCCGCCCGCTTCTCTGTCCCAGAAATGCCGATCGGCGACATCGGCCCAACACCGGGCGTGGTCAAGCATCCCCGGATCACCGGTGGCCTCCAACAAGGCCAACGCCGCCTGGGCCATGGCGGCGTAGTCGTCAAGCACGGCCAACGCCCCGACCCGGCCCTGTCGCCAGCTGTGCCGCAGCCGACCGCCGATGGTCATGGCATCCGCCACGAAGGCAAAGGCCCGAAGCCCGGCCGCCACCCAGTCGGCGCGTTCAAACGCCAAACCGGCCCGAGCCAGTGCCGCAATCATCAATCCGTTCCAATCGGCCAGAACCTTGTCGTCCCAGCCCGGACGAGGCCGTTGGCTTCTCACGCCAAGCAGCCATCGGCGCAACGTCGCCAGCCGCGCCTCCTCGGCGGGGGTTCCCGGCGCCGGGTGATCGCTGCGATTGAGAATGGTCACCCCTTCCCAGTTTCCGTCCGCCTCGACGCCGTAACTCCGCTTGAACCAGGCGATCTCGGCGGCCGAAGCAATCTCCGCCAGCGCCGCGTCAATCCCGGCCGCGGTCCAGACCGTGAATTTCCCCTCCTGATGTTCGCTGTCGGCATCGAGGGACCCGGCAAACCCGCCTTCGGCGGTGGTCATCTCCTCAAGAACCCATCCGATGGTTTCCCCAACCCGATCCGCATAGAGCCGGTCGCCGGTGCCCTGCCAGGCCAGGGTCAGCATCTCCACCAGTTGGGCATTATCATAGAGCATCTTTTCGAAGTGCGGGACCAGCCACCGGGCATCCGTGGCATAGCGGGCGAAGCCGCCGGCAAGGTGATCATAGATCCCCCCCTGGCTCATTCGGGTCAGGGTGGTGGTGACCCCGATTCGGTAGGCCGCCTGCCCGGTACGCAGCCACGCCCGCCAGAGCAGCTCAAAGGCCGGAACCTGCGGAAACTTGGGCGCCTCGCCGAACCCGCCATAAAGGGGGTCGACTTCCCGGATCAGCCGCTCCGCAACCCGATCGATCAGCGACAACGGCACCAGGCCCCCGCCCTCGGCCTCCCCCAACCCGGCCAATCCCTGTCCGAGGCTTGCGGCCATCCGCGCCACCGCTTCCGGCTGCCGATGCCACGTCTCCGCGACCAGCATCAGCACCTCGCCAAAGCCGGGCCGGCCGTAGCGGGCAGTCGGTGGAAAGTAGGTGCCGCCCCAAAAGGGCACGCCCTCCGGGGTCAGGAACAGGGTTAAAGGCCAGCCTCCAGGCTGCCCAAGCATGACCAACGCCGCCTGATACATCTGGTCAAGGTCCGGGCGTTCTTCGCGATCCATCTTAACGTTGATAAAGAGCTCATTCATGAGCCCCGCGATCCCGCTGTCCTCAAAGCTCTCCCGGGCCATGACGTGGCACCAGTGGCAGGCGGCATAACCCACCGACAGCAAAACTGCCTTCCCTTCCTCCGCCGCCCGGGCAAAGGCGGCCTCACCCCAGGGCTGCCAATGGACCGGGTTGTCCTTGTGCTGAAGCAGATACGGGCTGGTCTCGAGCCCCAGCAAATTGGCGGTTGGTGAATTCGCGGACATGGTGAGGTGCTTTCCTGGCGGGACGGGCTATTCTATAGTCAATCATCAGCCACCCGGGGTGATGCCCCTGGTAATTTAGGTCGGGAGTCGCCAACATGAAGATCACGGTCAATGTCGAATGCACCGCCGAAGAGGCGCGGGCTTTCCTGGGCCTCCCCGACCTGAGGCCGATGCAGGACGCCCTGCTCGCGCAACTCCAGGAGCGCCTGAGCGCCGGACTCCAAGGCGCCGACGCCGAAGCCCTGATCCGAAGCTGGCTGCCCGCCGGCTTCCCCGGCATGGAGCCGATGATCAAGGCCATGTTCGGCCAGTTCGAAAGCATCCTGGGTCGGGAGCCGCGGACGTGACCCTGCCGGCACCGCACTATTGCGCCCACCTGTTTTTCTGCACCCATCGCCGGCCGCCCGACCATCCCCGGGGCGACTGCGCCCGCCACAACGTCGACGCACTGGCCGTCGCCCTCCGGGCGCGGATCAAGGAGTCCGGGCTCAAACGGGTTCGGGTCAATACCGCCGGCTGTCTGCATCGGTGCGGCCACGGGCCAGTGCTGGTCATTTACCCCGAGGGGGTCTGGTACGGCTTCCGAACCGAGGCCGATCTTGAGGAAATTCTCGAGAGCCATCTGATCCAGGGCCACCCCGTCACGCGCCTGCTCCTGCCCGAGCGGTCGCCAAGCGCCGGCCACGGGACCTGACGGTCCCGACCCGGCTCCAGGTTCCTGGCTGCCAAAGGTCCTGCCCGTTGTCCGCTTCCGGCGAAACCATCTTTGCCCTGGCCACCGGCATCGGCCGCGGCGCCGTCGCGATTCTCCGTCTTTCCGGCTCGGGGGCCGGTCCCGCCCTTGACGCCCTCACCGGCCGGGACCGACCGGCGCCCCGGCGTGCCGTCCATGCCACCCTGCGGCAACCGCCGACCGGCGATATCCTTGATCGGGCGTTGGTGCTGTGGTTTCCCGGCCCCGACAGCTATACCGGTGAGGACGTGGTCGAGCTTCATCTCCACGGCGGTCGCGCCGTCATTGACGGCGTCGCCGGTGCGCTTGCCGCCCTCCCCGGCCTCCGGCCGGCAGAGCCCGGGGAATTCACCCGCCGCGCCTTCCTCTCGGGCAAGCTTGACCTGACCGCAGCCGAAGCCGTGGCGGATCTGGTCGATGCCGATACCGCCGCCCAGCGCCGGCAGGCGCTCCAGCAGTTGGGGGGCGAGCTTGGCCGCCTTTATGACGACTGGCGCCAGCGGCTGGTGCGCCTGCTGGCCCACCTCGAGGCCACCATCGATTTCGCCGAGGACGATCTGCCCGCGGGCCTCGACCAGGCCGCACAGGCCGGCCTCTCCGCGCTGATCCAGGACATCGACCACCATCTTCAGGATGGTCGGCGGGGCGAGCGGCTACGCGACGGCCTGTCGGTAGCGATCGTCGGTCCGCCCAACGCCGGCAAGTCGAGTCTGCTCAACCGCCTCGCCCAACGCGAAGCCGCCATCGTCTCGGCCGAGTCCGGAACCACCCGGGACGTCATTGAGGTTCATTTGGATATTGGCGGCTACCCCGTGGTCCTGGCCGACACCGCCGGACTGCGTGAGAGTGCCAATGCCGTCGAGTCCGAAGGCATTCGCCGGGCGCTCGAGCGCGCCGGGCAGGCCGACCTCAAGATCGCGGTCTTTGATGGCGACTGCTGGCCCGATATCGACCCGATCACCGCCGGGCTGGTGGATGACGACACGCTGATCGTGGTCAACAAGCTCGACCGGCACGGCGTGCTCACGCCCGCAATTTCCGGCCGCACCGGGCTCGGAGTCTCGGCCCGGTCCGGGGCGGGGCTGACCACACTGCTGGACCGCCTTACCCGCATGGTTACGGCACGACTGGATACCGCAGGGCGGCCCACTCTCAGCCGTTGGCGACATCGGGTTGCCCTTGAGGACTGTCGCCGGGCGCTGGTCCGCGCGGTTGCAGCGCCGCTGCCCGAGTTGATCGCCGAGGATCTCCGGCTCGCCACTCGGGCGCTGGGTCGTATTACCGGGCGGGTGGCGGTGGACGAGGTCCTGGATGTCATCTTCCGCGACTTCTGCATCGGAAAGTAATGTTTCACGTGAAACGACATTTGGCGGCATTGGCGGCGCCCGGAGGAAAATCATGACAGCTTATGACGTGGTGGTGGTCGGCGCCGGCCACGCCGGCTGCGAAGCCGCGGCCGCCGCTGCCCGGATCGGCGCGCGGACTTTGCTGGTCAGCCACCGGCTCGACACCATTGGCGAAATGTCCTGCAATCCGGCGATCGGCGGACTCGGCAAGGGCCATCTGGTCCGGGAAATCGACGCCCTCGACGGCCTGATGGCCCGGGCCATCGATCGGGCCGGGATTCAGTTTCGCATCCTCAATCGCAGCAAAGGACCCGCGGTCCGCGGTCCGCGGGCGCAAGCCGACCGCGCCCTGTACCGCCGCGCCATGACCGCACTGCTCCACGACCAGCCAAACCTCGAGCTTGCCGCCGCCACCGTGGAAGGTCTGGTCACCGATGACGCCGGCGCCGTCACCGGTATCATCACGGGTGACGGCCGCACCCTTGCCGCGGGCGCGGTGGTGATCACCACCGGGACCTTTCTCCGGGGCCTGATCCATGTGGGCAGCGAGACCCGCCCCGGTGGACGTCACGGCGAGCCTCCGGCTCTCGGCCTGTCCGCGGCACTGTCCCGCCTGGGCCTGCCCCTCGCCCGGCTCAAGACCGGGACCCCACCGCGCCTCGACGGCCGCACCATCGACTGGGCCGGACTCGACCGGCAACAGGGCGATGACCCGCCGCCACCCTTCTCGACCCTGACCGAGCGCATCACCACGCCCCAGCGCGACTGTGGCGTGACCTGGACCACCCCGGCGGTTCACCAGTTGATCCGCGCCAATCTCGATCGGGCGCCCCTCTATACCGGGCAGATCACCGGGGTCGGCCCCCGCTATTGCCCTTCCATTGAGGACAAGGTGGTCAGGTTCGCCGACAAGGACCGCCATCAGGTCTTTCTCGAGCCCGAGGGCCTGGATGACGACACGGTTTATCCCAACGGCATTTCCACCTCCCTACCGGCCGACCTCCAACGCCGGCTGCTCGCCCTGATTCCGGGGCTCGAGCACGCGGTCATGCTCCGACCGGGCTACGCCATCGAATACGACTACATCGACCCCCGGGAACTGACGCCCGCGCTCCAGGCCCGTCGCGTGCCCAGGCTGTTCCTGGCCGGCCAGGTCAACGGCACCACCGGCTACGAGGAAGCCGCAGCCCAGGGACTGATCGCCGGTCTCAACGCCGCCCTGACCGCCGGCGCCACCCTCACCCGCCCGGCGCACCCGTTCACCCTCGACCGCGCCGAAGCCTATATCGGTGTGATGATTGACGATCTGGTGACGCAGGGAACCACCGAGCCCTACCGCATGTTCACCTCCCGCGCCGAATACCGGCTGGTCCTGCGCGCCGACAACGCCGACCAGCGGCTGACCCCACGAGGTCTCGCGCTTGGCTGCATCTCTCATCATCGGGCCACGCACTTCGCCCGGCGAACCGCCGACCTTACCGCCGCACGGGCTCTGCTCGACAGCCTGACCGCCACACCGTCGCAATTGCAGCGTTCTGGGTTGCCGGTGAACCTCGACGGCATCCGCCGGAGCGCCATTGACCTGCTGCGCTACCCCGATATTACCCTCGCCCGGCTGGCACAACTGTGGCCAGCCCTAGCCGGGCTTCCGCCGGTCGCGGCCGAGCAAATTGAAATCGACGGGAAGTACGCCGGGTACCTCGAGCGGCAGGACGCCGACATCCGTGCCTTCCGCAGAGACGAAGGTCTGAGCTTGCCGGCGGATCTCGATCTTGACGCCATCGGCAGCCTGTCGGCCGAGATTCGGAGCAAGCTTCTCCAGTCCCGACCCGCCACCCTTGGCGCGGCGGCCCGGATTCCCGGAATCACCCCGGCGGCGTTGGTCGCCCTCCTGCGCTTCCTCAAGCGCCGGGAGGAACGCCCGGACACCCGGCCCGCCCTCGAGGGCACCTCAAAGCCGATCCCGGGGCCCGTCCATGCCGCCTCCTGATCCCATGACTCCCGACGCCTTTCAACGTCTGGCGGCGGTTTCACGTGAAACCCTCGACCGCCTCGAAACCTATGCCGCCCTGCTCCGCACGTGGCAGACCCGGATCAACCTGGTCGGTCCGGCAACACTCGGCGATGCCTGGCGGCGCCACTTCCTCGATTCCGCGCAGCTCCTGCCGCTCCTCCCCGAGTCGACCCGTCGCCTCGTCGATCTCGGCAGCGGCGCCGGCTTTCCCGGCCTGGTGCTCGCCATTCTCGGCGTCCCGGACGTGCATCTGATCGAAAGCGACCAGCGCAAGATCGCCTTCCTGCGCACCGTCGCCGCCGCCACCGATACCCGGATCTCCCTTCATCCGCGTCGTATCGAAGACGTCCCCGCTCTTGCCGCCGACGTGATTACCGCTCGGGCCCTGGCACCCCTTGCATCCCTGTTGAACTATGCGATACCTTTGCTGCGCGTTCAGGACGGCTCCACCGGAGTCTGCCTGTTCCTCAAGGGGCAACAGGTAGACCCTGAGGTGACGTCCGCTTCGACCCGTTGGACGATGAACGTCGAACGTTTCGCCAGTCGATCCGATCCCACCGGCGTTGTCCTGCGCCTGAGCGCGCTTTCGCCACGTTTACACCCATCGGCCCCGGGACTCTAACCAGGAGCCTGCCATGTCACGATCCCGTGTCCTTGCCGTCGCCAACCAAAAGGGTGGTGTCGGAAAGACCACCACTGCCATCAACCTGGCCACCGCGCTTGCTGCGGTCGGCAAGTCGGTCCTGGTGATCGACTTCGATCCCCAGGGCAACGCCTCGACCGGCCTGGGAATCGCCCCGGCCCAACGTAAGGTCGGCATCTATGATGTCCTGTTCGATGACCTCGAACTCGACCGCGCGGTCATTCCTTCGGTGATTCCCAATCTTGCCATCGTGACCTCTTCGGTGGAACTTTCCGGCGCCGAGGTCGAGCTGGTCTCGGCCCCCAATCGCGAGTACCGGCTGCGCACCGCACTGAACAACAGCCAGCTTGCCTTTGATTACATCCTGATCGACTGCCCGCCGGCGCTGGGCCTGTTGACCTTGAACGCGCTGGTGGCCGCCGACGCGGTGCTGGTTCCGCTTCAGTGCGAATTTTACGCCCTCGAGGGCCTCAGTCACCTGGTGCGCACCATCGAACGGGTCAAACGAACCCTCAACCCCGCCCTCGACATTCAGGGCGTGGTTCTCACCATGTTCGACAAGCGCAACAATCTTTCCGATTCAGTCGCCGCCGACGTCCGCGGCTTCTTCGGCGAAAAGGTTTACGACACGGTGATTCCCCGCAACGTCAAGATTTCCGAAGCCCCCTCCCACGGCAAGCCGGTCATTATCTATGACATGCGGTGCCCAGGCAGTCAGGCCTATATCCTGCTGGCCGGTGAAGTCTTGAAACGCGAAAGCAAGAGGATGGTGGCGTGAACGAACCGCTCAAGCGCCCGGAGGCCACCGGGAAGCGCAACACCCTGGGTCGCGGCCTCAGCGCATTGTTCGGCGAGGCCAGCGAAGACTATACCGCCGTCGACCGCGGCCGGGCGCCAAAACAGCTCCCCATCGAATTCATTCACGCCGGACGCTTTCAGCCCCGCCGCCGCTTCGACGACGACGCCATCGCCGATTTAATTCAATCGGTCAAGGAAAAGGGCATTCTCCAACCGCTGCTGGTCCGCCGCGATCCCGACCAGGCCAATTCCTACGAGATCATCGCCGGCGAACGGCGCTGGCGGGCGGCGCAGGCCGCAGGTCTCCACGAACTTCCGGTGATCATCCGCGACCTCAGCGACCGCGAGGCGTTGGAAATCTCGATCATCGAGAACGTTCAGCGACAGGACCTCACCCCGCTGGAGGAAGCCGAGGGCTACCGCCGCCTGCTCGAGGAGTTCCAACACACCCAGGAAGAACTGGCCCGGGTGGTCGGCAAGAGCCGCAGCCACATTGCCAACACCTTGCGGCTGCTCGCGCTGCCCGATCCGATCAAGGCGTTGCTCCACGACGGCTCCCTGACCGCCGGCCACGCCCGGGCGCTGCTCACCGCACCCAATGCCGGGGCCCTGGCTGAGGAGGTGGTGGCGCGCGGACTCAACGTCCGTCAGACCGAACAATTGGCCCGGGGCGACGACGCCTCGCGCCCGCCCCCGCCGGCCAAAGGCGCCGCGCCCAAGGACCCCGATCTCATTCACCTGGAACATGAGCTTTCCGGCGAACTGGGTCTCAAGGTCGGGATCACCAGCCGCGGGTCCGGCGGGGTCATTACCATCCAGTACAAGACTCTGGACCAGTTCGACGATGTCTTCCGCCGCCTCAAGCGGGCATGACAAGACCCCGCCCGCGTCCCCCGGGGCCCGGAACGCCTCCGGGGCCGGCGGGGCCGCGTTCAGTTCGGGGTCCGCGTTTCCACCAACAGCCAGTTGGGATCCCGCGACCGGGTATCCCGGCCGAAGGTCCAGATATCCGTCACCTCGAGCAACCGCGCGGCATCGCCATCAATCACCGCCCCCGCAGCATTGCGAGTGACGTTCATCTGATCGCTGACGACCTTCACCGTCACCACAGCGGTACGCCCATCAAGCCGGGCCTCCAGCAACTCCACCGAGCGGATGCGATCGATCGCCGTCTCGTGGGTTTCCCCCGCCGCCACCCGCCGGCGGATTTCGGCGGCGAAACTGTCGTAGACGTCATCGCTCACCAGCGGCCGCAAGACTGCGGTGTCGCCCGCAGCATAGGCCTTGACGATCATCTCGAACGCCGCACCCGCTCCCCCGACGAAACGCTTCTCGTCGAAACCGGTGTCGGCCGAGCGAATCTGCGCAATCCCCGCGCTCAACGAGAACGGCTCCTCAACGGCTGCCGCCGCACCGGCCGCGCGGCTGCGATCGGGCATCGGGATGACGTTGTCGGTCGCAGGCGGACCATCCCGGTCCACCGCATATGGATTCGGCCGCTGCCGCTCTTCGCCGCTGCGCTGACCGAGAACGCTACGCAGCCGGTATACGAGAAAGCCGGCGATTAGCGCGAAGACGATAATATCCACGAAATAGAAACCCTCGCCCATGGCCTCTGTCCTGATCGGATCAAGCTGGACCCCCCGGCCTCAGGGTATTACCTGTTGTGCGCCGAACGCTCACTCTCATCCCGGCACAACCGCCCCCTTGCGGCCTTCCGTTCTACATAGGCCGACCGGGGGGAAAGAGCAAGGATAGCCATGGCCCTGTTAGCCCCCTTTCTTCTGGTTCCGGTGGTCGAACTGTTGGTTTTTATCCTGGTGTGTTTCCTCGTCGGCTTTGCAACCGCCTTCGGGCTGTTGCTGGCCGGATGCCTGGGCGGCGCGCTGCTGCTCCGGTCGTTCGGCCTCGCCCGGCTGCAACAGGCCCGCCAACAGCGCGCCGGCGGGCCATCCGGTGCCCCGCCATCCAAGGAATTGTGGCTGGCTGCCGCGGGCGTTTTGCTGCTGATCCCCGGCTTCGTTACCGACCTGCTGGCGCTCGCGTTGCTGGTTCCGCCTTTGCGCCGCCGGCTGGGCCGCTCGCTGTTCCGCCGCCAGTGGCCCCAGAAGTCCCGACCAGCCGGTGCCGGCCGCGGGCCGGCTTCTCCCGAGCCGCCGCCGCCAATGGACGCCGGCATTCCGCCGGGTCCGATCATCGACGTGGAATTCGAGGACCTGCCCCCCGCGCCGCCGCCCCGGCCCTGAGAGGCGATCGCCCGGGCGCCCGACGCCCTGGCCGGTTGCCCTCCCTGCCGTTCCATGTTAGCTCGTGGCTCCAGTCCCCCCGAGCCCCCTGCCCCCTGACCGGGAGCACGCTCGCCTGTTCCCCCCGGGAGTCCTGACCCATGACCGATCAGCCTTCACCCGCCACCGACGGCCAGTCCCGGCCGACGGCGTTGCCGATCAATATTCTGGCCCAATATCTCAAGGATCTGTCGTTTGAAAATCCACGGGCGCCCCAAAGCCTGATGCAGGGCCAGCCGGTTCCCGAGATCAGCGTCATCGTCGACGTTCAAACCGCGGCCCAGACCGAGGCGGTCTTCGAAGTCACCTTGAACCTGCGGGTCGAAGCCAAGGCCGAGGCCGATATCGTGTTCCTGGTGGAGGTTTCCTACGCGGCACTGCTGGCCTTGCCCGGCTTGCCGCTGGAGCATCGCCGTCCGGTGCTGTTGATCGAAGGTCCGCGGCTGCTGTTCCCGTTTGTTCGCGCAATCATCGCCGACGCCACCCGTAATGGCGGCTTTCCGCCGCTGCTGCTCAACCCCATCGACTTCGCCGAACTCTATCGCCGCCGCACCGACGACACCGCCGGCACTGCCTGAACCGTCGTGGGTCCGGGGTCACCGGCCCCCGGTGGCGTCCAGGGGCGTTGCCCCTGGACGCCGAGGGTGAGCTTACTGATTCATCGACTCAAAGAAGTCGGCATTGTTCTTGGTATGCTTCAGCTTGTCCACCAGGAAGTCGACCGCATCGGTCACGCCCATCGGCATCAGAATCCTCCGGAGCACCCACATCTTGGAAATCGTCGCCTTGTCCACCAGCAACTCCTCCTTGCGTGTTCCCGATTTGGTGATGTCAATGGCCGGGAAGGTGCGCTTGTCGCTGAGCTTACGGTCCAGGATGATTTCCGAATTGCCGGTGCCCTTGAATTCCTCGAAGATCACTTCGTCCATCCGGCTGCCGGTATCGATCAGCGCGGTGGCAATGATGGTCAGAGAGCCGCCCTCTTCGATGTTTCGTGCCGCACCGAAGAACCGCTTGGGTCGTTGCAGGGCGTTGGCATCGACGCCGCCGGTCAGCACCTTGCCGGAACTCGGCACCACGGTATTATAAGCCCGCGCGAGCCGGGTTATGCTGTCCAGCAGGATTACCACATCCCGCTTGTGCTCGACCAGTCGCTTGGCCTTTTCGATGACCATTTCCGCCACCTGAACGTGGCGCGCCGCCGGTTCGTCGAAGGTTGAGCTGACCACCTCGCCCTTCACCGAGCGCGCCATGTCCGTGACTTCCTCCGGCCGCTCGTCGATCAGCAGCACGATCAGATAGACCTCGGGATGGTTTTGCGCCACCGAATGAGCAATGTTCTGCAACATCACGGTCTTGCCGGTGCGCGGAGGCGCCACGATCAGCGCCCGCTGGCCCTTGCCCAACGGCGCCACCAAATCGATGACGCGGCAGGTGTGATTCTTTTTGGTCGGGTCCTCGACCTCGAGCTTCAGCCGCTGCTCGGGATAAAGCGGCGTCAGGTTGTCGAAGTTGATCCGATGCCGGACCTTGTCGGGTGTGTCAAAATTGATCGAATTGACCTTGAGCAGGGCAAAATACCGCTCGCCATCCTTGGGAGAACGAATCTGACCCTCGACGGTATCACCGGTACGCAGACCAAAGCGCCGGACCTGATTGGGCGAGACGTATATGTCGTCCGGCCCGGGCAGATAATTCGCCTCTGGTGAGCGCAGGAAGCCGAACCCGTCCTGTAGTATCTCGAGCACCCCGTCCCCGAAAATCGGCACATCATTTTCGGCAAGCTGCTTCAGGATAGCGAACATCATGTCCTGCTTGCGCAGTGTGCTCGCATTTTCTATCTGCAATTCTTCGGCAAACGCCAACAGTTCTGCGGGCGTTTTGCACTTCAATTCCTGGAGATTCATCACGGACCTGCGGCAGCAACGACTTTACGAGAGGCTTCGGATAGGGGGGGACGGCGACACATGCGATCAGGAAGGAAAGCCGAACGAATCAGGAGCGCATCGAGTCGACCAGAGGTGCCTTGTCTGAGGTGCCGGTACCAGCGGGGATGTAAACCGGGGCAAGGCCTGATCTTGGTACCGGACGCGCGCGGGAGGGAAAGGGTGCGTGTCGCCCGCCACGCCCATGGTTACCGAATTCCGGGAAGCCTGTCAAACAGAACCCGCAGGGAAGAGCTTGAGGGCGATCGGGAGCCGCCCGATCTCCGCCGCGGTCAGGAGATGCGCCGGACCCCGGGTTCGGTCCTAAAACGGCTTAACGATCACCATGAACACGATCACCACCAGCGCCAGCGTCGGCAACTCGTTGGCGATCCGAAAGGTTCGCGCCCGGTGCCGGTTGCGATCCTCGGCAAAGGCGGTCCGCCACCGGCCCAACACGTGATGCAACCACGTCAGACCGACAATGCCGGTTGCCTTGATCCAGAACCACGTTTGCCACAGGGTGTCCGGGGCCAGTACCAACAACCAGAGGCCAAAGCCCCAGGTCGACACCATGGCCGGGTCCATGATCGCCCGCATCAGCCGGCGTTCCATGACCTTGAAGGTTTCCGACAGTTCCGAACCCGGCGTCGCCGCGCAATGATAGACGAACAACCGGGGCAGATAGAAAAGTCCGGCCATCCACGCCACCACGCTGATGACATGGCACGCCTTGACCACCAGATAACCATCCATCATCGCCCCTTTTGCATCGCTTCCGACCGCCAGCCACACCCCGGCGCGATCGGGGGACAGGCCGCTTCGCCGGCTGCCGGCATTGCCCTCCCGGCCTTGGCCACCGTGGTTCGGATCAGGGTGGCTAAGCCGTCAATGAAGGTCGGCGTCACCCCGACGGTCGGAACCCGCAGATATGCCGGCACCCCGCAACGTTCGGCAAGCCCACGATATTCGATGTCCAACTCCACCAGTGTTTCCGAATGCTCGGAAACAAACGCGATCGGAACCACCAGCACCGGCCGGCGATCCCGCCCCGCCCTTGTAATTTCCGCATCGGTGGCCGGCCCGATCCATTCCAGCGGGCCAACCCGGCTCTGATAGCAATTAACCCATTCCAGGTCGGGACTTCCCACCGCGGCGGCAATGGCCGCCGCGGTCTGCTCGCACTGCCACTGATAGGGGTCTCCGCGGTCAATAACCCGCCTGGGCAACCCGTGGGCCGAAAACAGCACCCGCGGCCGACCGTGAAGCGCCGCCTGAGGCAGCCGCTCCCGGATCAGGGTGGCAATGGCCGTGACGAAACCTGGTTCCACCGGATAGCAGCAAACGCTGCTGGTCGGCCGATCCAATCCGATCCGCCGGCAGGCCTGCCGCCACGCCCGGAATGACGAGGCAGTGGTGGTGGTCGACCACTGGGGGTAAAGCGGCAACAGCAAAATCCGCTCGGGATCGAAGACCTTGACCGCCTTCACGACCTCGCGGGCAAAGGGATGCCAGTACCTCATGGCCACGAAGGTGCGGAACTGCGCGCCCAGCCCCGGCGGACCCGCGAGGGCCGCCTCCAGCGCCCGCGCCTGGGCCAGGGTATTGTCAAGCAACGGCGAGGCCCCGCCCAGTTGCCGGTAGATTTCCGTGGCGGGACCGGCCCGACGCGAGGCAAGCAGCCATGCCAATGCCGGCCGCACCGGCATCGGCAGCCCCAGGATCGCCGGATCGTTGAACAGATTGAACAGAAACGGCCGCACCGCGGACAGCCGGTCCGGGCCACCCAGATTGAACAGGATGACCGCAATCCTGCCGGTTCCGGTCATCCGCGGCGCTCCGGCCACGACCGGATCAACCCGGCCAACTGTCCGACATGCTCCGGCGGCGTAGCCTGCGCGACACCATGCCCAAGATTGAAGATGAACGGACCACCGGCAAGCGCGCGGAGAATCTCATCAACTCCGGCAGACATCGCCTCACCACCCGCCACCACCAGGATCGGGTCAAGATTACCCTGCACCGGTCGATGGCATTGCAGGCAACGAGCGGCCCAGTCCGGCGGTATTGTGGTGTCCAGCGCCACCGCATCAATCCCGGTTGCCAGCAGATACTCCTCGATCATCAGGCCGGCGCCACGCGGAAAACCAATAATCGGAATGTCGGGATGGCGCAACTTTACCGCGGCAACAATCCGGCGGGTCGGCTCGATCACCAGCCGCCGGAACGGCCCGGGCGGCAGAATTCCGGCCCAACTGTCGAACAATTGAACCGCCTCGGCCCCGGCGGCGATCTGCGCCAGAAGGTAGTCCACCGTTACAGATTCCAGCAATGCGATCAACGCTGCGAATCCGTTGGCGTCACGGTAGGCAAAGCCCTTCACCTTCTCCCATTCCTTGGAGCCGCCGCCCTGAACCATGTAACAGGCCACGGTCCATGGTGAGCCGGCAAAACCGATCAGGGCAACCCCTTCGGGAAGAGCCCGGGCAACCCGGCGAACCGTTTCGTAGACATCTGCCAACCGCTCATGGAAACCATCCGCCGATAACCGGCTGAGTTGTCCGGCATCGGTAATTGCCTCCAATCGCGGCCCCTCTCCATCCAGATAGTCAAGCCGTTGCCCGAGCCCGTAGGGAACCATCAGGATGTCGGAAAACAGGATGGCCGCGTCCATGCCGAACCGCCGCAACGGTTGCAGGGTGACTTCGCCCGCGAGTTCGGGCGTAAGGCAAAGATCGACGAAGCTCCCAGCCTGCCGGCGAACTTCACGGTATTCGGGCAGGTACCGGCCAGCCTGGCGCATCAGCCAGAACGGCGGACGATCGAGAACCTGACCGCCCAGGGCGGCGAGGAACGGCTTTTGCGACACGCTCAAGGACAGGTCCACAAGGCTTGGAAAAGGTACGACCCCATGGAAGCCGGACGCGGGCCGAAACGCAATCCTAAATCCATTAAGAGTCTTAATTAAAGACTTTGTTGTAGAGAAGGTGGGTGACCGGTGAGAATGGGGATAACCGGTTATCCCCGGGTTATCCCCAGCCGGACGGACCCGCCCGTCGGCGTCCGGCCGGCTGGGGATAAGTCGTGGGACGGCTGGTCACAGTCGCGGAATCCGGCCGGCTTGCGGCAGGGTGAATCGTGGGGATAAGCTCGGCCGGTGCCGGACCGTCCACACTGTGCAAAGGGGTGGCGATGAAACGCGCCCTTGGGTACAACTCGGGGGACGGTTGCGGCACAGCGGGGACGGATCCGGCCGGCCCGGTGACCGGCCGCAGTTGTCCACCGTTGCCGACCGGCTGTCCACAGGGGCCTGGGGATAAATGCGCACCTTCCATCTCCATCTGGTGTCCGACGCGACGGGGGAAACCGTCAACAGTATTGCTCGCGCCTGCGTCAGTCAGTTCGACGATGTCAGACCAAAGGAACATCTCTGGAATCTTGTCCGCACGCAGAGGCAGTTGGAGGTGGTGCTGGACGGCATTAAAACCTGTCCCGGCCTGGTGATGTTCACGCTGGTCGATGACGGGCTACGGCGGCGACTCGAAGACTACTGCCGGGAGTTGCCGGTGCCCTGCGTCTCGGTGCTGGATCCGCTGATCAGCGCGCTCGGCAGCTACCTTGGCATCGAATCCCAGCGTGAACCGGGGCGGCAGCACATCCTGAACGCCGAATATTTCGGCCGGATGGACGCCATGGAATTTGCGCTCAGTCATGACGACGGCCAGGCGACCCGCGACCTCCACGAGGCTGACGTGGTTCTGGTCGGGGTCTCCCGAACCTCCAAGTCACCGACCTGCATCTATCTGGCCAATCGCGGGATCAAGGCCGCCAACGTGCCCTTCGTGCCCGGCTGCGTGTTGCCGCCGGAGCTGGATCTGATCGTCAGGCCGCTGATCGTCGGTCTGACCAATGACCCGGAACGCCTGTTGCAAATTCGCCGCAACCGGCTCCGTCTGCTCAATCCCGGCCTCGATATGACCTATGCGGATCCCGAAACCGTCAAGCAGGAGGTGATGGAGGCGCGGCGCTACTTTGCCCGCAAGGGTTGGCCGGTGATCGATGTCTCGCGCCGATCCATCGAGGAAACCGCTGCGGAAATCCTGATGCTGTTGTCGCAACACCAACGCTCCCCCGAAGCGGGTTCTCCACCACCCTGAAACAGCGGGAAGGGTCGGTACCATGGCGGTCATTCTGGCTTCGGCCTCGGCAATCCGCAGAACCCTGCTGGAGCAGGCCGGGGTTGTCCTGAGCTGCCGGCCCGCCGCCGTGGACGAGGCCGAGGTCAGGCGCCGGCACCAGGGCCACCCCGGCCGGAGTGCGGCCGGGGTGGCCCTGGTGCTGGCGGAGATGAAGGCCCGGCGGGTTGCGGTGGACCATCCCGGTGCGGCGGTGATCGGCGCCGACCAGATGCTCGAGTGCGGGGACCGCTGGTTCGACAAGCCCGGGAGCGTGGCTGAAGCGCGGGAGCAACTGCGAACGTTGCGCGGTCGCAGCCATGTCCTGTCTTCGGCCGTCGTGGTGGTGCGCGACGGCACGGTGCTGTGGCACCGGACCGAACAGGCGCGGCTGACCATGCGATCCTTCAGCGAGGGGTTTCTCGAGGACTATCTCGCGGCGGCCGGTGCCGAGATCTGCCGGTCGGTGGGGGGCTACCACATCGAAGGCCGGGGTCTGCAACTGTTCGAACGGGTCGAGGGCGATTACTTCGCGATCCTCGGCCTGCCGTTGCTGCCGCTGCTAGAGACCCTGCGCCAACTCGGAGAACTGAAAATATGACCCCGGAATCCCTTAACGGCGGAACCGTCAGCGGCGTGACCCTCAGCGGTGCGGCCCGGGTTGCCGGGGTGATCGGCTGGCCGGTGACCCATTCGCGGTCGCCCCGGCTTCACGGTTACTGGCTGCGTACCTATGGCATCGACGGGGCGTATGTGCCGCTGGCGGTGGCGCCGGGACACCTGCCGGCGGCGGTTCGCGGCCTCGCGGCCCTGGGCTTTCGCGGCGCCAACGTCACGGTGCCGCACAAGGAGGCGGTGCTGGAGTGCCTGGACACCGTCACTTCCCAGGCCCGGCGGATCGGTGCGGTCAATACCATCGTGGTCGGTTCCGATGGCCGCCTCGAGGGCCGCAACACCGATGGCGAGGGCTTTCTCGCCAATCTTCGGGAAGGCGCTCCGGATTGGCGCCCCGATGCCGGGCCGGCGGTGGTGCTGGGGGCCGGCGGCGCGGCCCGGGCGGTGCTGGCGGCGTTGATCGATGCCGGCGTGGGGTCGATCCACGTTCTTAACCGGTCCGGTGACCGGGCGGCGGCGCTGGCCGCCGCCTTCGGCCCGCCGGTGATCGCCTTACCGTGGCAGGAGCGAACCGGGCGGCTGGCCGACGCCGCGTTGCTGGTCAACACCACCACCCTGGGCATGACCGGCCAGCCGGCGCTGGAGTTGGACCTGTCGGCGCTTCCGTACCAGGCGGTTGTGACTGATCTCGTGTACGTGCCGCGGTTGACGCCGTTGCTGGCGGCGGCGCGCGATCGCGGCAACCCGGTGGTGGACGGATTGGGCATGCTGCTTCACCAGGCGGTGCCCGGCTTCGAGGCGTGGTTCGGTGTCCGACCCGCGGTCACGGTGGCGTTGCGGGCCTATATGGCTTCTTAACCTCGGACCAGCGAAGCGATCTCGCGGGCTCCGCCCACACCCGCAAAGGGCCGCCGGCCCTTTGAACCCATGACGTTATGGGACCCGCACGACGTCAAGGGTTCCAAGGGCCATTGGCCCTTGGTGGGTCCAGGGCGAAGCCCTGGTCCGGGGTTTGGGGGTGAAACCCCCCATGGCTCATTCATAAGGCATATCGGTATCACCGTCCCAGCGTCTTGCGCGGATCAAAGGCATCCCGTACCGCTTCGCCGACAAAAATCAGCAGACTCAGCATGGTTGCCAGAACCAGGAAGGCGGTCAGCCCGAGCCAGGGCGCCTGAAGGTTGTTCTTGCCCTGGGACAGCAACTCCCCAAGGGAGGCCGAACCCGGCGGCAGCCCGAAGCCGAGGAAATCGAGCGCGGTCAGGGTGGTGATGGAACCGTTCAGGATGAACGGCAGAAAGGTCAGGGTGGCCACCATGGCGTTGGGCAGCATGTGCCGGACCATGATGGTCAGATTGCCGGCACCCAGCGCCCGCGCCGCGCGGATATAGTCGAAGTTGCGGGCGCGCAGGAACTCCGCGCGCACCACCGGCACCAGCGACATCCAACTGAACAGCAGCAGCAGCCCCAACAGCCACCAGAAGTTCGGGGTGACCACCGAGGCCAGGATGATCAGCAGGTAAAGCGTCGGCATTCCCGACCAGATTTCGATGAACCGCTGGAACAACAGGTCGGTCAGGCCGCCGAAAAAACCCTGAACCGCACCGGCTGCCACCCCGATCAGCGAAGAAAACAGGGTCAGCGCCAGACCGAACAACACCGAAATGCGAAAGCCGTAGATCAGCCGGGCGACCACGTCCCGGCCCTGATCGTCGGTACCCAGCCAGTTCTCGGCCGAAGGCGGTGCCGGCGCCGGCACCGGCAGGTCGTAGTTGATGGTCTGGTAGGAGTACGGGATCAACGGCCAGATCATCCAGCCCCTGGCCGAGATCAACTGACGCACATACGGGTCGCGATAGTCGGTCTCGGTCTGGAACTCGCCGCCAAAGGTGGTTTCGGGGTAGGCGGTAAGAATCGGCAGATAGATGTGGCCGTCGAACCGGACCATCAGCGGCTTGTCGTTGGCGATGAATTCGGCGAACAGGCTGGCGGTGAACAGGGCCAGGAACAGCCACAACGACCAGAAGCCGCGGCGGTTGGCCCGGAAATGGTGCAGCCGCCGCAGCGTCAGGGGCGTGACGCGAAGGCCCAGGAAACGCGCCGTACTCATGATCCCCGGGCCTCGAAATCGATGCGGGGATCCACCGCCACGTACATCAGATCGCCGACCAGATTCATGACCAGCCCCAGCAGAGTAAAGAAGTACAGGGTCCCGAACATCAGCGGATAGTCCCGGGTGATGGCCGCCTCGTAACCCTGAAGGCCGAGCCCGTCCAGGGAAAAAATCACCTCGATCAGCAGGTTGCTGGTGAACAGGAGGTGGATGAAGGCCGCCGGAAAGCCGGCGATGACGATCAGCATGGCGTTGCGGAAGACGTGGCCATAAAGCACCCGGCGTTCGGTCAGGCCCTTGGCCCGGGCGGTGATCACGTACTGCTTGTTGATCTCTTCCAGAAAGGAGTTCTTGGTCAGCATGGTCAGGCTGGCGAAGCCGCCCACCAGCAAAGCGGTCACGGGCAGCGCCAGGTGCCAGAAATAATCGAGTCCCTGCTGCCACCAGGGCAGGCCGGCCCAATCGTCGGACACCAGCCCGCGCAAGGGAAACCACGAGAAATAGCTGCCGCCGGCAAACAGCACGATCAGCAGTACCGCGAACAGAAAGCCGGGAATGGCATAGCCGACGATCACCACCGCGCTGGTCCAGACATCAAAGCGGGAGCCGTCACGGATCGCCTTGTGGATGCCGAGCGGTATCGACACCAGATAGATCAACAACGTCGTCCACAGGCCCAACGAGATCGATACCGGCAGCTTGGCCAGCACCAGATCCACCACGCGCTGGTTGCGGAAATAGCTCTTGCCGAAGTCGAACTCCAGGTAGTGCCCCATCATCAGCAGGAACCGTTCGGGCAACGGCTTGTCGAACCCGAATTCCTGCTCCAACTGCCTGATGAACTGCGGGTCAAGGCCGCGGGCGCCGCGATAGCGGCTGAGGGTGGCGTCCCCGGTGACGCCTCCCTGGAACCCGCGGCCGGGCAGGTCGCCGGTGGCCGAACCGCCGATGCGGGCGGTGGCGTCGACGGCGGTGCCCTGAAGCTGGGCGATGATCTGCTCGATGGGACCGCCCGGGGCCAGTTGCACGATGGCGAAATTGACCACCATGATGCCGAACAGGGTCGGGATGATCAGAAGCAGGCGGCGGACGGTGTAGGCGAGCATGGTGGCGACCCGTTACTGGCCCTGATTATGCCGGGCTCTGCCCTGCACCCGCAAGGAGGCCCACCTCCTTGACCCCGTCATGTCACGGGATCAACGGGCCGACCGGCCCTTTGCGGGTGTGGGCAGAGCCCACAAAGTTGTTTCGTCCACGAAAGATCTCTACCGAACGTCTATCGATGCAACGCCGCATCCTTGGCGTTGTCAACCCACCAGGTGCTGTCAAAGGGCAGGCCGTATTTGGCCGGGGTCGCCGGGTGGCCGAAGCGGTTCCAATAGGCAACATTATGCCGCTCGTTGTGCCATTGGGGAATCACGTACCAGTTCCACAGCAGTACACGGTCGAGGGCACGGGTGGTGGCCACCAGCGTCTCGCGGTCGGGTGCGGCGATCAACCGGTCCACCAGCGCATCCACCACCGGATCGCGAACGCCGGCCAGATTGCGGCTGCCCTCCTGCCCGGCCGCGGCCGAGGTCCAGTATTCGCGCTGCTCGTTCCCCGGAGACAGCGACTGGGGGACCGTCTCGATGATCATGTCAAAATCGAAGTTATTCAACCGGTTTTGGTATTGCGCCGAGTCGACCAGCCGCACGGTGGCGGTGATGCCGGCCCGGCTCAGATTACGAAAATAAGGTTGAACGATCCGGTCCATGATCGGTTGATCGATCAGGATCTCGAAGTTCAGCGGCTGGCCGCTGGCCTGATTGACCAGCCTGCCGTCCCGGAGCGTCCAGCCGGCCCTGGCCAGCAAGTCGAGGGCGGTCCGCAGATTTTGCCGGATGTTGCCACTGCCGTCGGTGGTCGGCGGCTGGAAGGCCTGGCTGAACACCGGGTCGGGCTCTCGTCCGCGGTAGGGCTCGAGGATGGCCTGCTCGGCGGCGGTAGGCGGTCCTCCGGCGGCGAGTTCGGAATTGGCGAAGAAGCTGGTGGTCCGCTGGTACTGCCCGTACATCAGGTTGGTACGGGTCCATTCGAAGTCAAACAGCCACGCCAGCGCCTCCCTGACCTGCCGGTCCTGGAACAGCGGTCGCCGGGTATTGAAGAAGAAGCCCTGCATGCCCTGCGGGTCCTGGTGTTTGATTTCCTCCCGGACAATCCGGCCATCGGCGACGGCGGGAATGTCGTAGCCGGTGACCCAGTTCTTGGCGCTGTTCTCGACCCGGAAATCCACCGCCCCGGCCTTGAAGGCCTCAAAGGCGACATCGGCGTCACGGTAATAGTCATACCGGATGGTATCGAAGTTGTATCGGCCGTGGCTGAACGGCAGATCCTTGCCCCACCAGTCCTTGACCCGGCGATAACTGATGCTTCGGCCGGCATCGACCGCGGCGACCTCGTAGGGGCCGCTGCCGACCAGCGGGGTCAGGGTCGTCGCGTTGAACGGCCGGTCCTTGGAAAAAAAGTGTTTGGGCAGCACCGGCAACTCGCCCATGATAAACGGCAACTCACGGTTGGTGGAACCGGTGAACGTGAACCGAACGGTACCGGGGCCGGTCTGTTCGGCCTTGGCGACGTTGGCGTAATAGAGCCGGTATTGCGGGTGGCCCTGGTCGCGCAGGGTCTCGAAGCTCCAGATCACGTCCTCGACCGTAACCGGGGTGCCGTCGTTGAAACGCGCCTCCGGCCGCAGGGTATAGGCAACCCAACTCCGGTCGGGCGCAACCTCGATGGTCTCGGCCAGCAGACCGTACTCGCTGAACGGCTCGTCGCTGGTGCCCTCGGTCAGGGTCTGGAAGGCCATGGCGGCGCCGGCGGCGGCCTGGCCGCGCAGGATGAACGGGTTAAGGTTATCGAAGCCGCCGACCACCGCCAGCCGCAGGTCACCGCCCTTGGGCGCCGCCGGGTCGGCATAATCCAGATGGCCGGCATCGGCGGCGTATTTGGGCGTCCCATACAGCGCCAGCCCGGTAACCCCGCCGGCGGCCGCCGGAGAAGCGGCTGCCGCGGCCATCAGCAACACCCCGGCAAGTGCAGCAAGAACCCGGCCCATCAAAACCCTCCTGGAAACGTAACGAGGCCCCATAGGTGCCACATTACAATGGCTGTCCTTGAGATCAAGTCGGTAGGTGGGCTCTGCCCACACCCGCCAAAGGCCGGGGGCCTTTGGAAACCATGACGTTTGGTTGTTCACGCCGTCGCCACCAACCGCCCTGTCCCATCTTCGCCGACCACGATGGCAAAGCACCGGTCATGGAATGCCGCCAAGGTGGCGCGGTGGCCGATACTGATCAAGGTGGTTGCCGGCAGCCGTTCGCGCAGCAACCCATAAAGTCTGGCCTCGGTGGCGGGATCGCAAGAGGCGGTGGCCTCGTCCAGGAACAGCCAGTCGGGCCGGTGCAGCAAGGCCCTGGCGATGGCCAGGCGTTGCTGTTCGCCGGGGGACAGCCGTTGCGCCCAGTGGTCGACCTGATCGGGTTGGAGGGCGAGCCCGGGCAGACCGCAGGCCAGCAGCACCTCGCGGACCTCGTCGGGCGTGAACCGGTCGGCGGGCGCCGGGAAACACACCGCGGCGTGCAGGCTGCCGATGGGCAGGTAGGGCTTTTGCGGCAGGAACATCGGCCGGGCGCCTTTCGGCAGGCAGATGCGACCGCTGCCGTAAGGCCACAACCCGGCCAGGGCCCGGAACAGAGTGCTCTTACCCGAACCGCTGGGACCGGTGATCAGCACCGCCTCTCCGGGTTTGAACACCATGCCGGCATGCAGCAGCGGGAGCGCCGGTTCGGCCTCGGGCTCGGCGACCGGGGCCGGTTCGGACAGCAGCGCCAGCGCCGCGCCGGGGGCGGCGGGGATCGGCGCCGCGCCGGCAGGAGGCAGGCAAAGAGTGACGTCTTCGAGCGTCAATCCCGGTGCCGGTCCGGCCTCGAGGACGATCCCGGGGTGAAGGAGGGCAGCGGCGCGGGTGGCGGCGATGGAACCGCGGAAACTGGTCAGCCGGTCCACGGTGGCGCGCCACTCCGCCACGGAAACATAGGCGCTGATGAACCAGCTCAGGGACACCTGAACCTGGCCGAAGGCATCGGCGGTCTGCATCAGCCCGCCCAGTTCCATGGCGCCGGAGAAGTAGCGCGGCGCCGCGACCAAAAAGGGAAAAACCATCGCCACCTGATCGTAACCGGAAGAGAACCAGCCCAGGCGCTTGCGGCATCTCATGATGCTCCACCAGTTGCCGACGACGTTGCCGAAACGGTCGCGAAAGGCCTGCATTTCCGGGATTTCACCCCGATACAGGGCCACTCCCTCGGCATTTTCCCGCAGCCGGATCAGGGAGAAGCGGAAATCCGCTTCGAACCGCTGCTGCTGAAAATTGAGCCGGGCCAGCGGCCGGCCGATGACCTGGGTCAGGACGCTGCCCACCAGCGCGTACAGCACCGCCACCCACACCATGTAGCCCGGGATGTCCACGGTGACGCCGCCCAACGGGAACGAAAGATCGCCCGAAAGCGCCCACAGGATGCCCACGAACGAGATCAAGGTGACCACGGCGCTGAGCAGACCGAGAGACAGCCGCAAGGTCGCCTCGACGAATGCCTGAAGGTCGTCGGCAATGCGCTGGTCGGGGTTATCGGTGCCGCCCGAAGCCACCTGCAAACGGTAATAGGCCTGCTCGCTCAGCCAGTCTTCCAGATAGTGGTCGGTCAGCCAGCGGCGCCAGCGAATCTGCAACATCAGATTCAGATACATCTGATAGACCGTAACCACGATGGACAGCGCCGCCAGCCAACCAAAGCGGAACATCTGGTGAAAGAACCCGGCGACATCCTTGTTCTGGAGTGCGTTATAAAACAGATTGTTCCAGTCGTTGAACAGGACGCTGAGATAGACCGCGCCAAGATTGAGCCCGACGATCAGCGCCAGCAGCCCCCAGGCCGACCAGCGCTCCTCGGAAACCCAGTAGGGGCGGGCCAGCACCCACATTTCGCGGAGGAAAGTGGTGGTGTGGCGCAGGTTCTGCCGGTATTGCGTGATCATCCCATCCCTCATTGGCCCACCGCCCGACTCCGTCGGGCCGCCGCGCCGAGTGGACGGCAAAGGTGCCGCGGAAGCAAGGACGGCGTATCCGGTTGCCGGTCGGGCCGACCACCAACACCGGAAAGATGGCAGGAATAAGGGCCGGCGGGAGGGGCGGATCGAACCGGCACGACGGCGCGGCCACCGGGCGCAGCCAAAAGCAGGGATGAGACCGGGACCGTCCGCCGATGTCCGTTATTGGCCGGGATAAGCCCGGCTCTTCGGTTGCGGGTCCCGACGGTTGGCAGCCCACCCACCGTGATGGCAAGTGGGCCATGCTCACCGTCCCGGACTGACAGCGTGTTACTTCGCTCCCCACTCGATATATTCGCCAATCCCGAATTTATCGAACTTCGCCTTCAATTCTTCCTTGGCTTGCTTTACGGCGGCATCAATTTCAGCCCACTTTCCGTTCAGGCGCTGTTGCGCCAGCGTTGAGGTGCTCTGAAATTGATGGATTGCGGCGAACACTTCATCGATATGCGGCTTGGCCATTTTCTTATGCTCCGATAGTGTTGATCAGGTGGCACCCCACCGGCCCGTGCCGCCCTGGCTTCGGAACGGCGCGCCGAAAGAACCACCGCCGGATGCTTCAGGGTCTGACGGCAAGATCTGGCTGCAATGACGGTCATGTGCCCCCTGGCGTGGTCCCGACGATGGGCCGGGACTCCCACAAACGCTATCATGGGCGCCAAGGGCGGTTCATCCTGTCAACACGACCACTTGTCAGGCGCGATTGAGGGCCTGGACCGGGTCCGGGGACCATTGGTTTACCGCGGGCGGCGCGGGCCGGCGGCGCCGGAGACTTTTCCGCGGTCGCTCTGGAATAAGCGGTCCCGGCCATCGGTAGGACCGGGGGAAGGTTCAACAGCCCCTGGGAGGGAAGTCCCGATGTTTCAACCGATGGATCGACGGTTCAGCCGGCGCGGCGCGCTCAAATGCCTGGCCTGGGCCGGGACCGGCGTGCTGTGGACGGTCAGCGGCGGCATCCCGCGATCGTTTGCGCTCGATGGCGCGGCGGCGGCGGCCGGTGCCGGGTTTACCTTCGTCCAGATCAGCGACAGCCATATCGGTTTTCACAAGCCGGTCAACCCCGACGTGACCGCGACCTTGCGGGAGACGGTGGCCCGGATCAACGCCTTGCCGGTCCGCCCGGCGTTCGTGGTCCATACCGGCGACATCACCGATTTCTCGAAGCCCGAGGAATTCGATACCGCGGCGGAAATCCTTAAGGAGATCAAGGGTATTCCCGTCCATTACGTTCCCGGCGAGCACGATCTCCTGGACGGCGACGGTCAGGCCTACCTCGCCCGCTACGGCAAAGGAACCCTGGGCAACGGCTGGTACAGCTTCGACCACGGCGGCGTTCACGTCCTGGCCCTGAACAACGTCGCCCAGTTCAAGCCCGGCGGCCTCGGCCTGTTGGGCGACAGCCAGGTGGCGTGGCTGAGGGAGGACGTGGCCGGGTTGTCGTCGGAGACCCCGATCGTGGTGCTGGCTCACATGCCGCTGTGGCCGGCTTATGCCAAGTGGGGCTGGGGCACCGACGACGCGGTCGAGGCCCTTGGGTATCTCCGGCGTTTCGGTTCGGTCACGGTCCTGAACGGTCACATCCATCAGGTGATGCAGAAAATCGAGGGCAATTTCTCGTTTCATACCGCCCGGTCGACGGCGTTTCCCCAGCCCGAACCGGGCACCGCGCCGGGACCCGGGCCGTTGATGGTGCCGGCCGGCGCATTGCGCGACTACCTCGGCCTGCGTTCGGTCACGGTCCAACCGGGTGATGGACCGCTGGCGCTGACCGACCGGTCGTTGGCCTCGTGAACCAGGGAGCGACAACCATGCTCATCAACCTGAACCTCGACCTCCGCCTGAAATACACCGCGGTACTGGCCGCCGCGGCGTTCTGGACGGCGGCGGGCATGACGCCCGCCCTTGCCGCCGATGCCGACGTCGTTATCGATAATTTCGCCTTTGTCCCGGCGACGGTCACCATTGCCGCCGGAGAGGCGGTGACGTGGACCAACCACGACGACACGCCCCATCAGGTGTTGGCCTCGGACAAGAGTTTCCGCTCGCCGGGCCTCGATACCGGCGAGCATTACCGCCTGGTTTTTGCCAAACCGGGAACCTACGGTTATTACTGCTCCCTGCATCCCTATATGGTCGGGACGGTGATCGTTCACTGAGCCGGTGGGGGGCTGCGCAGCAGGCGGGCGAAGGCGATCAGCTCCGCGCGTTCGACGTCGGAGACCAGCCAGCAGGCCAGCCCTCCGTCATTCCAATGCAGCACGGTATACCCGCGAACCGGGCCGGTCTCATCAAGGCCGGCGGTGCCGTCCCCGGGGCCAACGAACAGGTTGATGACGTGCAGGCGGCGGCGATAGACCAGCGCCGCCACCGGCCGCTGTCCGAGGACATCAAGCCGCCCGCCGACCAGCGGAAAGCCCTGGGCCTCAAAGTCACGCACCGGTGGCGCCAGGTCCAGCCGGCCGTTGAACCACGGCTTGACGGTATGGCGATCCGCCGAGGCGATGTCGATCAGGTGGCCTTCCATCAGGGAACGGATGTGGGCGGAAATCACCTGATCGGCCATCGGCCCGGCCGGCGGCCGGGATGGCGCCAGGGTCAGGTTGACCGCCAGCATCACCGAGGCGGCCAGCGCGGCGCCAAGCCCGAAGTCGCTCCAGCGTCCGATGCCGGCGGGCCGGCGCCGTGGCGCGGCGGCGGCAAGGTCGGCCAGCACCCGCGAGCGCAACGCGGTCGGTGCGGTGAAGCGGTCGGCGTGGCCGCGAAGGGCGGCGCTGAGGGTTTGCAGGTCCTGGCACGCCCGCCGGCACGACGGGCACCGGGCGAGATGGTCGTCCAGCGCCGCCGCCGCCTCCGGCGCCAGCGCGCCGTCCAGGCGCAGGGGAAGCTGTGAACGGGCGTGGTCACAGTCCATGGCCGGCGTCCCCGAGATCGCGGACAAGGTCGGCACGCAAACGGGCGCGGGCGCGCGACAGCCGGGACATGACCGTGCCGATCGGAACCGCCAGAATCTCGGCAATTTCCCGATAAGCCAGCTCTTCCAGTTCCCGCAACACGATTACCTCCCGCAACGGCACCGGCAGGCCGGCGAGCAGCCGGTTGACCAGGGTCCGGTCCTCGATCCGCGAGACCTGTGCCTCGGGGGTATCGCCGCCGTCGCCGGCAGTGGCCGCGACCAGATCGAAGCCGTCGTCATCAAGGATCCGGACCTCGGCGGGCGGCCGATTATTCCGCAGCCAGGTGTAACAAGTCTGACGAACGATGGTCAGAAACCAGGGTCGGGCGCTTTCTCCACGCAGGCCGGCCAGATACCTGAAGGCCCGGAGCGCGGCCTCCTGAACCACGTCCTCGGCGTCCTCTGGATTGCGGGTCAGCCAGCGGGCCAGATTATACGCGGCGTCGAGATGCGGCAGCACCAACTGCTCGAACCTCCGGGTCTGGTCCCCATCCCTCATGCCGCCATCCTTGCGCGAAAGACTAAAACGTCGACTCGGACTCCTGCAGAAAAGCCAGTTCCTCGGGCGTGCTGTCACGTCCGAGACTGGTGTTGCGCTGGGGAAATCGGCCAAAGCGTTCGATGATCCGCAGGTGACGTTCGGCATAGGCGACCAGCGTCGGCCGGCCGATCCGGTTGCGGATCAGGAACACCGACAGCCGCTGCGCCTCCAGATCTTCGGCATGCTCGAACGGCAGATAGACGAACAGGCGACGATCGGCCCGGAAGCCCAGGTCGTGGGCGTGGTCGATCATATGATGGGCCAGCGCCAGCGCCTGGGGGTCGGTGGCGTAGGCGCCGGCGGTTCCCCGGAAGATGTTGCGCGGCACCTGATCGAACAACAGCAGTAACGCCAGACAGCCGGCCGGCGTCCGCCGCCAGTCCTCGAGTTCGCCGGCCACCGCCTGCCGATGGGGCAGGGACAAGGCCTCCCGCACCTTCTGATCGAACCCGTCGTCCCGGGCGAACCACAGCGGGCGGGCCTCGGGGGCGAACCAGAAGTCGAGAATCTCGAGGGGCGTGGTCATCCTGGCCGGCCTGCCGTCAGATTTCCGGCCCCTGGCCGTTCTCGGCCTTGCGGTGGGCGGCGATGCCCTCCGCGATCAGTTGCGCCGCCTCGTCGGCCTCGCCCCAGCGGACCACATTGGTCCATTTACCCTTTTCCAGGTCCTTGTAATGCTGGAAAAAATGGCGGATCTGCTGAAGCATGATCTCGGGCAGATTGCGGTAGGAGCCGATGTCGCGATGGAACGGATGAAGGTCGTCCACCGGCACCGCGATGATTTTTTCGTCCCTGCCCGCCTCGTCCTCCATCACCAGCACCCCGATCGGCCGCGAGCGCACGATCGCCCCCGGAATCACCGAGGTCGGTCCCACCACCAGCACGTCCACGGGATCGCCGTCCGAGGCCAGGGTGTGGGGAATGAAGCCGTAATTGCCGGGATAGAACATGGCGGTATGCAGGAAGCGGTCGACGAACACCGCGCCCGAGGCTTTATCGACCTCGTATTTTACCGGTTCGCCGCGCAACGGAATCTCGATCATCACGTTGACGTCCCATGGCGGCATCCGGCCGATCGAAACCTTGTTCAAGTCCATCGTGTCCATCCTTTGCTGCGCGCGTCGCCGCCCCGGGCCGGTTCTTCCGCCCCGGGACACTGCACGACCTCCGTAATAAGTCGGCGCGCCGCCGCTGTAAACCAGGGCCGGGAGTCCCGACGCGAAAAGTCGCGGGGCGCCCGCGACGACCGTCTCCGGCAAGGGGGTCCGGGCCATGGCTCCGGGATAGCACAAGTCATTGAAACAAAAGGGATTTTATGGGCTCCGCCCACACCCGCAAAGGGCCGGTCGGCCCTTTGAACCCGGGAGTTTTGGAGGTCAAATGGGCCGCGGCGCTCCCGCGGAAATCTTTGCCCCACCCCCGCCCCCGGTTATAATGCCCCGGCCGCCCTTCCCGCCCGCAACGGATGCTCCCCGCCCATGACCCCGCTCCCCGCCCCCGACGGTGTGCCGAGACTGTCGGTGCTGATGTGCATCCGTAACGAAGAGGCGCGGCTCGCGGCCTGTCTGGAGCGGCTGACCTTTGCCGACGAGCTGGTGGTGGTGCTGGACCGCTGTACCGACGGCTCGAGGGCGATTGCCGCGGCGTTCGTGGCCCGGATCGGGGCCGGGCAGGTGATCGAGGGCGCCTTTGAGCTGGAGGGCAGCCGCCGCAACGCCGCCATCGCCGCCGCCACCGGCGACTGGCTGCTGGAGGTGGACGCCGACGAGCATATCCCGCCGGCGCTGGCCGCGGAAATCCGCGAGACCATCGCCTGCTCGGGCGCCTGCTCGGGCGCCGACTGGCACCCGCTTCGGGTCGACAACTACATCGGTGACCGGCTGGTGCGTTACGGCTGGGGCGCGGCCTTCGGTACCAGCCAGGTCAGCCGGCTGTTTCGCCGCAACGTCAAGCACTGGGGCGACCAGCGCGTCCACCCCAAGGTGACGCTCCAGGGCCGCGCCGGAGCGGTGCTGGTCACGCCCTTCCTGCACTATGTCGACCGCAACATCTCGGACATGATCGGCCGGCTCGACCGCTACAGCAGTGCCCGCGCCGGGGACCTGCGTGCCTCCGGCATCCCGGAAAGCCTGGGGCACAACGTCCTTCGGGTCTTCGGCCGCTTCTACAAATGTTATGTCCGGCGGCGGGGTTACCGTGAAGGACTGTGGGGGGTGCTGATCGCCCTGATGGCCGGGCTCTATCCGCTGCTGTCCTACCTCAAGGCCCGGCTCGAAGACGCCTGATCCGGTCGGGGATCAGGCGCGCCGCCGTTGGAGCGCCGCCCACTGCCGGAGCACCAGCGCCCGCTGGCGCTCCATCTCGTCGGGGTCGGACAGCGCCGCGATCTCCTGGCAGCGCAGCACCAGCCGAAAGGCTTCGTCGTGGTGCCGTTCCAGCCGGACCAGGTGCTCGTGGTGCCTCACCAGCACCCGTTCCAGTTCCTGGAACACGAACAGGACGTCATGTGTCGACCGGACGATCGAGACCAGATTGCGGGCAATCTGCCGGCGCATCGCGGCTGTCCGCGCCGCCACCAGACGCCCGTAGGGAATGATCGTCGCCATGGGCTCCACTCCGTACCCTTCGCCAGATCACTGAAAATGGGGTGATCGGAGGCGAAGACCAGGGTTTTGCCCGGTAGTCGCCATTGCGCCGGGCTGCCCCCGGCCTTATGGTCCGGGCGCACCGGAGCTCGTGACCAGACCATGACCGACCTCAGCCATATCCGTAACTTTGCGATCATCGCCCACATCGACCACGGCAAGTCGACGCTGGCCGACCGCCTGATCCAGCTTTGCGGCGGCCTTGCCGACCGCGAGATGCGCGAGCAGGTGCTCGACAGCATGGACATCGAACGCGAACGCGGCATCACCATCAAGGCCCAGACCGTGCGGCTGGACTACCGGGCGCGCGACGGCCGGGCCTATCAGTTGAACCTGATGGACACCCCCGGCCATGTGGACTTCGCCTACGAGGTCAGCCGCTCCCTGGCCGCCTGCGAGGGCTCGATCCTGGTGGTGGACGCGAGCCAGGGGGTCGAGGCCCAGACGCTGGCCAATGTCTACCAGGCGCTGGACAACAATCACGAGATCATCCCGGTCCTCAACAAGATCGACCTGCCCGCGGCCGAGCCGGAGCGGATCAAGCAGCAGATCGAAGACGTGATCGGCCTTGATGCCAGCCATGCGGTGATGATCTCGGCCAAGACCGGGCTCAATGTCGGGGATGTGCTGGAGGCGATCATCGCCCGGCTGCCGGCGCCCCGCGGCGAGGTCGAGGCGCCGTTGAAGGCGCTGTTGGTGGACAGTTGGTATGACGCCTATCTCGGCGTGGTGATCCTGGTCCGGGTGGTCGACGGCCGGCTGTGCGTCGGCCAGAAAATCCGCATGATGGCCACCGGCGCCACCCGCGAAATCGACCGGGTCGGGGTGTTCCGGCCCAAGGGCACGTTGACCGGAGAACTCGGGCCGGGCGAGATCGGATTCATCACGGCCGGGATCAAGGACATCAGCGAAACCAAGGTCGGCGACACCCTGACCGACGAACGCCGCCCGGCCCTCGAGCCGCTGCCCGGCTTCAAGCCGTCGATTCCGGTGGTGTTTTGCGGCCTGTTTCCCACCGACGCCGCGGAATTCGAGCATTTGCGCGACAGCCTGGGCAAGCTGGCGCTGAATGACGCCAGTTTCCAGTTCGAACCCGAAACGTCGGCCGCGCTCGGCTTCGGCTTTCGCTGCGGCTGCCTCGGCCTGCTGCACCTGGAGATCATCCAGGAACGGCTGGAGCGGGAATTCGACCTGGATCTCATCACCACCGCGCCCTCGGTGGTCTACAAAATCGGGCTCACCGACGGCAGCGTCGTGACCATGCACAATCCGGCCGACATGCCGGACCCGGTCAAGATCGAAAAAATAGAAGAACCTTGGATCAGGGCCACGATCCTCTTGCCTGACGAGTATCTGGGCGGGATTCTTCAGCTCTGCACCGACCGCCGCGGGGTGCAGATCGACCTGACTTATGCCGGCAGCCGGGCGATGCTGGTCTACCGGCTGCCGCTGAACGAGGTGGTGTTCGACTTCTACGACCGGCTGAAGTCGATCAGCCGCGGCTACGCCAGCTTTGACTACACCCTGGACGGCTATCAGGAAGGGGATCTGGTCAAGATGGCGATCCTGGTCAACAACGAACCGGTGGACGCGCTGTCGGTGATCGTTCACCGCAGCCAGGCCGAACGCCGGGGTCGGGCGCTCTGCGAACGGCTCAAGGAGTTGATCCCCCGCCAGTTGTTCAAGATCGCGGTCCAGGCGGCGATCGGCGGCCGGGTGATCGCCCGCGAAACCATCAGCGCGTTGCGCAAGGACGTGCTGGCCAAGTGCTACGGTGGCGACATTACCCGCAAGCGCAAGCTCCTCGACAAGCAGAAGGAGGGCAAGAAGCGCATGCGCCAGTTCGGGCAGGTGGAAATTCCCCAGTCAGCCTTCATCGCCGCCCTGAAAATGTCGGACGATTGAACCGGCTCGGTGACGACGACGCGAGTTTGGCGAGAACGCCCGTGCCCGGGGCCGGTCCCTGTGGTATTGAACTTTTATCGATAACTCAGCCCGCAGGTTCGGGCGACAGCAACGAGGACAAGCCGCCGTGGGTCGCATTTTTTCCGGCATGCAGCCGACCAGCCAGTTGCATCTTGGTAACTATCTCGGCGCGCTGCGCAACTGGGTGGCGTTGCAGGATGCCCACGAATGCATCTTTTGCGCGGTGGATTTGCACGCCATCACCGTGCCCCAGGACCCGGCGGCGTTGCGCCGCAACACCCGGGAAGTGACCGCCGCCTACATTGCCGCCGGTATCGATCCCGGGCGTTGTGTGCTGTTTGCCCAGAGCGGGGTCACCGGCCACAGCGAACTGTCGTGGATTCTGTCCTGCCACACCCCCCTCGGCTGGCTCAACCGCATGACCCAGTTCAAGGAAAAGGCGGGTAAACACCGGGACAACGCCGGGCTCGGGCTCTATGCCTACCCGGTGCTGATGGCCGCCGATATTCTGCTCTACAAGGCAACCCATGTGCCGGTGGGCGAGGACCAGAAGCAACATCTGGAACTGGCGCGCGACGTCGCCGGCGCGTTCAACCGCGCGTATTCGGTCGAATGCTTTCCACTGCCCGAGCCGCTGATCCTGGGCGAGGCGACTCGAGTAATGTCGCTGCGCGACGGCACCAAAAAGATGAGCAAGTCCGATAGCTCGGACTATTCGCGGATCAATCTGACCGACGACGCCGACACCATCGCGCTCAAGATTCGCAAGGCCAAGACCGACCCCGAACCGTTACCCGATGGCCTGGAAGACCTGGCCTCCCGGCCCGAAGCCGACAATCTGGTGACGATCTTCGCGGCGCTGGCCGGTGAGACCCGCGCCGAAACCCTGGCCCGTTTTGCCGGCGGCCAGTTCTCGGTGCTCAAGAACGAGCTGGTGGAGCTGGCGGTGGCCCGGGTCGCCCCGATTACCGCCGAGATGAACCGGCTGATGGCCGATCCCGGCGAAATCGACCGGATTTTGCGGCGCGGTGCCGAGCGGGCCGGCGCCATCGCCATCCCGCATCTGGCCGAAGTTCACGATATCATAGGGATACTTCGGCCTTGACGGCCGTTTGACGGGGGGTAAAGGCCGAAGTGAAGTGATTTTGTGGGCTCCGCCCACACCCGCAAAGGGCCGGTCGGCCCTTTGAACCCATGACGCCATGAGGTCAGGGAGACCCGCCTCCTTGCGGGTGCAGGCCAGAGTCCTGCGAAATCGATGGCTTCCGGGAGGGTGTCAATCCGATGCGACTTGCCACAAGAATTCATGTCGCCATAGCGATAGGTGTCAATCCGATGCGACTTGCCACAAGAATTCATGTCGCCATAGCGATATTGGCCGCGGTGGCGCTGCTGGTCGGGGTGATGGGCCTCAGCACGCTGCGTGCCTACAAACAGGTCGTTGACGAGATGGCGCTGGCCTCGAAAAGCGCGGTGCTCGGGGAGCAGGTCAATGGCTTGATTCTGGCGGCGGTGATGGATTCCCGGGGAATCTACATGTCGGAATCGAAGGCAGAGTCGGAAAAATTCGCGGTCCCGTTGCTCAAGACCCTGGATCGCCTGCGCACGGTTCTGGAGTCGTGGCAGGCGCAGGTCCCCGCCGTGCGTCGGGAGCATTTTCTGGCGGCGCGAACGGCGACCGACGATTTCATCGGCTTTCGAACCGAACTGGTCCGGCTGTCGCGGGAGGCGACCCTGCCCGAGGCCCGCACCTTCGGCGATAACGACGCCAACCGCAAGGCACGCAGTGCGCTTAACGAACAGATCAAGGCCCTGGCCGCGGAGAATGGCGCCGAGGTCAGCCGCCTTGGCGCGCTGGTCAATTCCGAGTACGAGGCCGACCTGATGCGCCTTGCCGCCATGCTCGGCCTCGGTCTGGTGCTCGGTATCGGCTTTTCCGGGTACGTCGTCTCCCGAAAGGTCGTGCGCCCGTTGCGGCTTATTTCCCAGACCATGAAGGTGATGGCAGCCGGCGACTATGAGGTGGAGGTCCCCCACACCGGAACCCGCGACGAGATCGGTGCGATGGCGGCGGCGGTTCAGGTGTTCAAGGATAACGGGCTGGAGTCGCGGCGGTTGCGTCAGGTCCAGGAGGCCATGAGGGAGAAGTCCGAACGGGAAAGGGATGCCGCCCTCGAGGCGATGGCGGAAAAGGTCGAGCACGAAACCCGGGCGGCGGTGGATCGTGTTGCCGAGCAGACCGAACGCATGTCGCGGCACGCCGGGGACATGGTGTCGTCGGCCCAGGCGGTCGGGGCCAATTCCCAGAGCGTGGCCACCGCGGCGGCGCAGGCTCTGGCGAACGCCCAGAATGTGGCCGCGGCCTCGGACCAATTGTCGGCCTCGATTTCCGAGATCGCCCATCAGGTCAACAGCGCCAGCGGCATTACCAACCGGGCGGTGGCCACCGCCCGGGGTGCGCACGAAACCATCGCCCGGCTGGCCACGGCGGTGGTTCGCATTGGCGACGTGGCCCGGCTGATCAACGGCATCGCCAGCCAGACCAACCTGCTGGCGCTCAACGCGACCATCGAGGCCGCCCGTGCCGGAGAGGCCGGCAAAGGCTTTGCCGTGGTTGCGGGCGAGGTCAAGAATCTCTCGACCCAGACCGCGAAGGCAACGGAGGAAATTTCCCAGCAGATCGCGGACATCCAGGGGACCACCCGAAATGCGGTGGATGCCGTCGCCGCCATTACCACGGCGATCCAGGATGTCGAGGGCATTTCCTCGGTGATTGCCGCGGCGATCGAGGAGCAGGGGGCGGCAACCTTGGAGATCGCGCGCAATGTCGGCGAGACCTTTTCCGCGGCGCAGGAGGTGGCGGCCCGGATCACCGACGTTTCGGATGAGGCGAAGACCACCGGAGGTCGGGCGACCGAGGTTTCGGGAATCGCCACCGAGGTTGCCGATGCCATCGAGCAACTGCGGACGACTCTGGTCCGCGTGGTCCGCACCGCGGCGCCGGCAGCCAACCGCCGCCGCAAGCCCCGCTACCACCTGGAACGGGACGCCGTCGTCGAGGTGGGCGGCAAGCGGATGCGGGTGCGGACCGGCAACATCTCGGTGGGGGGCGCCACCCTGGTCGGCGAGTTTGGCGCGCTGGTCACCGATCAATGGGTTCAACTAACGATCACCGGGCTCGGGGAGCCGCTCCGATCGGTGGTTCTTTGCGTCGAACACAACCGGTGTCACGTCAAGTTCGATCTCGACCCCGAAACCGCGGAACGCTTTGGCCGTCGGCTCGAGGATTCGGTGCAGGGCCATACGCCGCTGAACGAAGCGGCGTGACCCGGCGCCTTATGCGGGCGAGCGTTATGAATGACCTCGAGACATCATGGGTTCAAAGGGCCGACCGGCCCTTTGCGGGTGTGGGCAGAGCCCACAAAGTTGTTTCCTTTCAATGCCCTGTCGTATCGTGGCGCCTATGGGGCGAAGCCCCCGAATGGCCTAACGATCATTCTTGACGTTCGCCGGCATTACTCGACGTTCGTCCGGTTTCCCCGACGCTTCGACGTTCCCGGGCGTGTCGCGGCCGGCGCCGATGCGGCCTTCGAGGCTGGCTTTAATGCCGGCTTTGGGGCGACCGGCTCGGGAATGACCGGGGCTGCCACCACGGGCGGCGGCTCGACGGGTTCCGGTGCACTTGCCGCCGGTGCCGGCGGCACCTCGATGGCGACCGGCTCGGGAATGGCCGGGGCTGCCACCACGGGCGGCGGCTCGACGGGTTCCGGTGCGCCTGCCGCCGGTGCCGACGCCACCTCGATGACCACGGGGGCCGACGCCACCTCGATGACCACGGGGGCCGACGCCACCTCGATGACCACGGGGGCGGCGAGAGCCAGCGGTACCGTGAGGGCGGGCAGCGCCCTCGGCGTTACGGACGGAGTCGCAAGGAGGGTCGGGGTGGCGAATGAGGTCAGGTCATCCTGAAGGTTCCTGATCAGGAAGTTGGCGATCTCCAGGGAGCCCTGAAGGCTGCTGATCGCCCGGGCGTTCATCGCCTGGAACCACGCCGCCTGAACCTCCGCGACCTCCGCCGGGGTCTTGCAGGTGGCAAGGTCCTGGGCGGCCTTCAAAGCCTCGCTGAATTCGGTGGACAGCAGGATCAGCCACAACCGGTAGCTCTGTTGCATCACGCCGCTGATGAACAGGCCCCGGGCGGCAAGTGCCTCGGACCTGGCCCGGGCGGTGGCGCCGAGATCCTCACAGACACTGATGATAGTGGACTTCATGACCGGTCTCTCCCCAATGTCGCGTGCCTCTGTGCGGGCTCAACGGTACCCCTCGGGCCGGCGGCCGACAACAGAATTGTCCGGCGAGAAGGCCGGATTACCCCGATTCGTCGCGGCCAGGGCGACCCGGTGACGGTTCGGGTCCGGCCAACAGCGCGCGTTCGGGCAGCTCAAGGGCAAAGATCGTACCTCCGGGACCGCTATCGACCAGTTTCAGGTCGCCACCATGGGCGCGCACCACGTCGCGGGCGATGGCGAGGCCAAGGCCGGTCCCGCCGGTGCGGCTGGTGCCGACAAAGGGCAGGAACAGATGGTCGCGGGCCCGGGGGGCGAGGCCGGGGCCGTCGTCGGCGACGGTGACGCGCAAATGGCCGGGACGACGGTCGGCGGCCACCGTGACCCGTCCGGCTCCGGCCTGAAGGGCATTGCGGCCAAGATTGAACAGGGCGCGGCTGAGTTGCCCGGGATCGGCGCAGAGGGTGAGGTTGTCCGCGACCCGGTTGTCCCAGGTGATCATCCGTTCGCGGTCGCCCTGCCGGCGGGTGGCAAGGACCTCGGTGCCGACCTGGGCCACCAGCCCGCGAAGCGCCACCGGCGCGCAGTGCAGGGGCAGCACGCCGTCCCGACAGAAAGAGAGGGTCTGGCGGCACAGCGCCGCCGCCCGGTCAAGGGCGTCCATCAACCGGGGCGTGATCCCCACCACCTCGGGGTCCTCGCTCCGGGCCAGCCGTTCGGAAATCAGGGACGCCGTGGCCAGGATATTGCCGAGATCGTGGTTGATCATGGCCACGGCGGTTCCCAGCGCGGCCAGCCGGGTCTTCTGGCGCAACGCGGTCTGAAGCGCGGCCTGCATTTCGGCCAGTTCCCGCTCGGCGATACCGATTTCGTCGGATCGTCCCGACGGGATCAGCACCGCCGCGCCATCCTCGGGGTCGCGGCGGAAGGCGGCGATGCCGGCGGTAATCCGGCGCATCGGCCGCACCAGCAGCCGGTGCAGACTGAGATAGACCAGACCGGCCGTAAACAGCGAGATCACAATGGACAGGGCCAGGATGCGCCCGGCAAACGCGGCCATGGCGTCCCGCATCGGCGCCTCGTCAATCACCACCACCACCACGGCGGCGGGGTCGTGGGGCACCGCGCCGGCGACGCGAATCACCCGGCTGTGGGTTCGGGCCAGGGCGGCGAAGGCTTCGGCGATCAGGCTGGCCGGGCCGGCCAGGCGCAGATCGAAGCTGGCCACCGGATCCGGTGGCATCGGCGTCGCCAGCATATAGACCCGGCCGCCGGGCTGGGTCAGGTCGATCAGGTGGGCGCCGACCTCGGCCAGCAACCGGGCCTCGAGGACCTTGGTGACCATACCCTGGGGGGCGGCCTCGATGGTTTGGGCGGCAAGCGCCGCTTCCGCCAGCCGCTGGTTCAGCCAGTCCAGCCGGAAACGGGCGACGGAAGGCGCGAAAATCAGCACTTCGGCCAGCATCACGAAGGCCACGGTCAGCACCAGCAACCGGACCGACAGGCTGCGGATCGGCCTCATCCTGACGTTACGATGGGTCGGCCCTGGGGTTTGCCGTTCCCGGGGGAAGGGCAACGCTCCTGGTTGCCGGGTGCCTGGACCATGATCCCTGCGCCGGTGAGAGGGACTCGGACCGGTTGACTCTATCCTGGAACCGCTCCCGAAAGGTCAAGACTTTTTCCAGGCGCGTCGGGACCCCGACCGCTGTGGATAACTTTGTGGACAATGTGCGGGACTCGGTGGGTTTCCGTGGCCTCGCCGTCGGTGCCGAACGCCTTCGGTATCGGTTGGTCCCCGTCGTACAAATAAAGAACACGAAATCGGAAGCCGCGGAGCCGGTTTCCTGGACTCTTTCGGTTCCATTCGCTGCGGCGAAAAAGTTCGTTATTTCAACGGTGGGCTCTCGTCGAGTCGGGCCGGAGGGGGCCGACCGGCACCGGTCCATGGCGTCGCCCGGGGCTGTTTCGGCGGCCTCGGGGCTCCGAGTCGCGGTCCCGCCGCGCCGGCCCCGGCCCTGTGGATAACTCTGTGGCCAAGTCCTGCCGCCGGCGCCGCCGGGGGGCTCCCGGGGCAACCGGCTTTGGCGAAACTTTTGCGAATCCGTATTAGACTGCCGCCAACGGCGACCGCGTGGGACCGGCCTTCCGGCCGGTATCGGGCCGGCCGGTATCGGGCCGGCCGGTATCGGGCCGGCCGGTATCGGGCCGGCCGGTATCGGGCCGGCCGGTATCGGGAATGACGGTTCCGGTGTTGGGTGAGGGGTGCGGCGGTGATGGCAGGTTCGAAAGGCGGTTTGCCTCGTCTTCCGGCGCCGGGCGGCCGGGCCGGCGGCGAGGGCGGCGGTGACCAGGGGTCGGGGGTGGATGCCGGGGATCTTTCCTACCTGTTCGAAGAGACCGGGCCGTCGGGAGCCCAACCGGGGGCGGTACCGGCCGTCGACGACGGCGACGGCGATCTCGAATTCATTGACTTTTCCAGTCCCGACGAGGTCCGGGCGTCGCTGGCCGGCCGGCTGGCCCGCCTGCTTCCGACCCTGGGTCGCGACCGGCGGGACCGGGTGTTCGATCTGACCTGCGTTGCCCTCGAGCGGCTGGCCCGGGACGAGACGCTGGTGGTTCGGGCGGCGCTGGCCACCGCCATCAAGGATGTGGCGTGCGCTCCGCCCTCGGTGTGCTGGCGTCTCGCCCAGGACGTGGAGGCGGTGGTCGCCGAGCCGATCCTGAGATGCTGCGCGAGCCTGAGCGACAAGGACCTGCTGGCCTTTCTGCGCGACAAGCCGCCGCCCTGGGCACTGGCCGCCATCGCCAACCGGCCGGCACTGTCCGGCCCGCTCTCCAACGCGCTGGTCGATGCCGGGGACGTCACCGCGACCGGCTTCCTGCTCGAAAACCACGGTGCCGAGATTCCCGAGCCGGTCCTTGCCGATGTCGTCGAGCAGGCCCGGCAGCGGACCGAATGGCAGGGGGGGCTGGTTCGCCGGCCGATGCTGCCCCGGCGGCTGGCGGTGCGCCTCGCCACCTTCGTCGACCGCGCGGCCCTCGATTACCTGCGGGGACGCAAGGACCTGGACGCGGTCACGGCGCGCGAGGTGGTGGTGGTGGCGCGCCGGCGGATCGAATGGCTGCGGAACACCGATCCCGACGAAAGCGTCGATCGTCGCGCCGCCCGGCTGTTCCGCAAGGGCGAACTGACCGAGCAGGCCCTCGAGGACGCCCTTTCATGGAAGCAGTTCGATTTCGCGCGGATGGCGCTGGCCATGCGCGCCGGCATCCCGCCGCTGCTGATCGACAAGATTCTCCAGTCCCACAGCGGCCGGGCGGTCACGGCGCTGGCGTGGCGAGCGGATCTGACCATGCGGACGGCGTTTCTGCTGCAAAAGGAAATGAGCGTGATTCCCTCCAACCAGTTCATTTACCCCCGGGACGGCGTCAACTATCCGTTGAGCGCCGACGAAATGACCTGGCAACTGGAGTTCTTCGGCGTGCCGCCGCGCCCGGAGTGACGGCAAAAAGTCCCGGGTGGCCGCGGGAGACACGCCCCTTGCCGCCGCCGGCGGAATCCGCGACACTTTCCCCGTCCTTCACCCGCCCTTGCCGCCCATGCCCGAGCCGCTGGTTGTTTTCCTGCCCGACGAGGCGGCCACCCGGCGGCTGGCCCGGACGCTTGCGCCCGGCCTTGCCGGCGGCGGGGTGGTGGCGCTGGCGGGGACGCTGGGCGCCGGGAAGACCGCGCTGGCCCGGGCGCTGATCCGGGTGCTGACCGGCAATCCCGACGAAGAGGTGCCGAGCCCGACCTTTACCCTGGTCCAGGGCTACGAGACGCCCCAAGGTCCGCTCTGGCACTTCGATCTTTACCGGCTGAGCGACGCCGCCGAGGTCGTCGAACTGGACTGGGAGGAGGCGGTGGCGGGCGGGATCGTGCTGGTGGAATGGCCGGAGCGGCTGGGGCCGTCGCTGCCCGCCGATCGTCTGGAGATCGCCCTGGCCCTGGACGCCGCCGCCGGGACCGAGGCCCGGCGGGCGACGCTGACCGGTCACGGCCGTTGGCGGGTCCGATTGGCCGGTCTGGACCTGACCGGCCTTGACCTGCGGGGCCGGCCATGAGCGCCCCCTGCGCCCGCCCGGAGGAGGTGGACCGGTTCCTGGCCGCCCAGGGTCTGGCGACGGCCGGGCGGATGCCGCTGGCCGGCGACGCCTCGACCCGGCGCTACCAGCGTCTGAGCCTCGCCGGGCGGGCGCCGCTGATTCTGATGCAGGCGCCGGACCCCGAGCGGGAGCTGGTGCCGTTCGGGACCGTGGCCGGAGTGTTGCGCCGGCTGGGGCTGTCGGCGCCGGAGATTTACGCCGTCGATGCCGAAGCCGGGCTGATGCTGCTCGAAGACTTTGGAGACGGGACCTTCTCGCGGGCGCTGGACGATGGTGCCGCGCCGGCGCCGCTTTACACGCTGGCCGTGGACGTCCTGGTGGCGCTGCACCGGACCTTTGTCCCGGGGCCGGAGACGGCGGCGCTGCCGGTGTTCGATGCCGCCCGGTTCCTTGATCAGGCGCGGTTGTTCGGCGAACTGGTGCCGCCTGCGGTCACCGGACGGCCGCTGACCGCTGCCGCGCGTTCGGCGCTGGATTCGGCGTGGCGGGCGGTGTTGCCCCCGGCCCTGGTCCGGCCGACGCTGTTGCTGCGGGATTTCCACGCCGGCAATCTGATGCTGCTGCCCGGCCGTCCGGGGCTGCGGGCCTGCGGTCTGCTCGATGTCCAGGACGCCGGTTCCGGCCCGGCCGCCTACGATCTGGTGTCGTTGATCGAGGACGCCCGCCGGCCGCTGGCGCCGGCCCTGGCCACCGCGCTGGTGGAACGCTACCTCGAGGCGTTTCCCGGGCTGGATGCCGCGGCCTTCGCGGCGGGGTGGACGGTGCTGGCGGCGCTGCGCCATACCCGGGTGATCGCGGTCTTCCTGCGCCTGGCCGGTCGGGGCAAACCCGGCTATCTGGTGCATTTGCCGCGGTTGTGGGGCTATCTGGCGGGACATCTGGCGCGGCCGGAACTGGCGCCGCTGGCGCGCTGGTTCGACGACCATCTGCCCCTCGAGGTCGCCGCCGGCCGGACTGTTGGGAAAGAGGAGAAATGACCGTGATCGAAGGTGGTGCCCCCGGCGGCGGCGGCGTGCCCCGGTGTGCCATGGTGCTGGCGGCCGGGCTCGGCCTGCGGATGCGGCCGCTGACCCTGACCCGGCCCAAGCCGTTGCTGTCGGTGGCCGGGCGCACCCTGCTTGACCACGCGCTCGACCGGCTGGCCGCGGCCGGGGTCGGGACCGCGGTGGTCAACAGCCATTACCTGGGCGACATGATCGCAGCCCACCTGGCCGGCCGGACCCGCCCGGCGATCATTGTTTCGCCCGAACCGGTGGTGCTGGAAACCGGGGGCGGGGTCAAGGCGGCGCTTGCCCACTTTGCCGGCGTGCCGTTCCTCGTGGCCAATGCCGACATCCTGTGGCTCGACGGGCCGGTTCCGGCGGTGCGGCGGCTGGCCGCGGCCTGGGATCCGGCGGTGATGGACGCCTTGCTGCTGCTGATGCCGGTGGCCCGCGCCCATGGCTACCACGGACCCGGCGACTTCCGGCTGGGCGCCGACAGCCGTCCGATCCGCCGGGGTACCGCCGACAGTGCACCGTTGGTTTTCGCGGGTGTCCACATCACCCGGCCCGAAGCCTTTGTCGAGACGCCCGATGGCGCCTTCTCGGCCAATCTGGTGTGGAACCGGGCGGCGGCGGCGGGCCGGCTGTTCGGGCTGGTTCATGACGGCGACTGGTTTCATGTGGGGACGCCGGGGGACCTGGAGGCCACCGAAAGGTGGTTTGCCGGATGAACCGTGACCTTGGGCGACCCGGGGCGTTGCCCCTGGACTCCGCCGGGGTCGCGGACCCCGGACCCCGGTCCGGCGCGACCCCGGTCTTTACCATTCCGGCGGGCTTCTCCTTCGTCGACGAACTCGCCCTCGGCATCTTCGACCGTTACGGCCGGGATCCGCTGGCGCTGGCCGGGGTGACGGTGCTGCTGCCCACCCGGAGGGCCTGCCGGGGGTTAAGGGAAGCCTTTCTGCGGTTGTCCGAGGGCCGGCCGCTGCTGTTGCCGGCCCTGTCGCCGCTGGGCGACCTGGACGCCGAGGACCTTGGTCTCGCCCTCGAGGAACTGCCGGAGCTGGCCGGCAGCCTGGAGTTGCCGCCGGCCATCGGCGAGTTGCGGCGCCGGCTGTTGCTGACCCGGACGATTCTGGCCGCTCCCGATCTTGCCGCCACCGCGCCGCAGGCGGTGCGGCTGGCCGCCGACCTGACCCGGCTGCTGGATCAGGTCGAGACCCAGCGGCTGGACTTCGACCGGCTGGCGGCGCTGGTACCCGCCGATTACGCCGAGCACTGGCAGATCACCCTCGGCTTCCTGACCATCGTCACCGCGAACTGGCCGGGGATTCTGGCGGCCGAGGACGCCAGCGATCCGGCGCACCGGCGCAACCGGGTGCTGGCGGCCCAGGCCGCGGCGTGGCGCGCCCGCCCCCCCGCCGGTCCGGTGATCGCGGCGGGCTCCACCGGCTCGATTCCGGCCACCGGGGAACTGCTGGCGGTGGTGGCCGGCCTGCCCCAGGGCGTGCTGGTGCTGCCCGGCCTCGATACCGCCACCGACGATCGGGGCTGGTCGGCGATCGCCGCCGACGCCACCCATCCCCAGCACACCCTCGCCGAATTGCTGGCGCGGCTGGGGGTGGATCGGCGGGAGGTCCGGCGGTGGCGGGCCGATGCCGGGTCGCCGCGGCCGCTGCGGGTCCGGCTGCTGGCCGAGGTGCTGCGCCCGGCCGCCACCACCGAGGACTGGCGGGGCCTGACCGGCCTGGATGTCCGCGCCCTGGACGGCCTGACCCGGGTCGACTGCCCGACCGCCCAGGACGAGGCCGAAGTGGTGGCGCTGATGCTGCGCGGGGCGTTGGAGACGCCCGACCGCACCGCGGCGCTGGTCACCCCCGATCGCGGTCTGGCCCGTCGGGTGGCGGCGGCGCTCGGTCGCTGGGGCATCCTCGCGGACGATTCCGGGGGCCGGCCGCTGGCCGATACCGCCGCCGGCAGCTTCCTGCGGCTGGCCGCGGCGGCGGTGGTCGACGGCTTTGCGCCGGTGCCGTTGCTGGCGCTGCTCAAGCACCCGCTGGCGGCGGTGGGCGAGACCCCGGCCGGCTGCCGGGCCTTTGCCCGGGGGCTGGAACGGCTGGCGTTGCGCGGTCCGCGACCGGCCGAGGGCCTGGCCGGGCTGCACGCCGCCCTCGAGGCGGCTCCTGACGGCCGGCTGCGCCGGCAGGTGGCGGCGGGACTCGAGCGCCTCGGCGGACTCTCGGCGACGTTCCTGGACCGGGTCGGGGCCGGCGCCGCGCCGCTGGCGACGCTGGTCGAGGCCCATGTGGGTTTCGCCGAGGCGTTGGCCGCCACCCGGGACGGCCCGGGCGCCGACCGGTTGTGGCGGCACGAGGATGGCGAGGCCGCGGCCGGCTTCATCAATGAATTGCTGCTGGCCGCCACGGATATGCCTGCGGTGGCGGTGGGCGACTATCCCGGCCTGTTCGAGTCGCTGCTGTCCGACCGGGTGGTCCGGCCCCGGTACGGCCGCCATCCCAGGCTGGCCATCCTGGGGCCGCTGGAGGCGCGGCTCCAGCATTACGACCTGATGATCCTGGGTGGCCTCAACGAAGGCGGCTGGCCGGCGGAGCCCGCCGCCGATCCCTGGTTGTCCCGGCCGATGCGCCAGAGCTTCGGCCTGCCCGCTCCCGAGCGCCAGATCGGGCTGTCGGCCCACGACTTTGCCCAGGCCGCGGCCGCGCCCGAGGTGGTGCTGACCCGGGCCGAGCGGGTCGACGGGGCGCCGACGGTGCCGTCGCGCTGGCTGTCCCGGCTGGAGACGGTGTTGCGTGCGCTTGGTTTCGAGGACCGCCAGGAGCGCCAGCAGGAGGACCAGTGGCTGGCCTGGGCGCGCCGGCTGGACGAGCCGGCATCGGTGCGTCCGGTGGCGGCCCCGACCCCCCGGCCGCCGGTGGCGGCGCGACCGCGGCAACTGTCGGTCACGGAAATCGAGACCTGGATGCGTGATCCCTACGCCATTTATGCCCGGCACATTCTTGAAATCCGGCCGCTGGAGCCGCTGGCCGCGGATCCGGGGGCGGCCGAGCGCGGTCAGTTCATCCACGAGTCGCTGGACCGGTTCCTCAAGGCCTGGCCCGAGGCGCTGCCGGCGGCGGCCCTGGACCGGTTGCTGGAGCATGGCCGCGCCGCCTTCGGCGATCTGCTGGCCCGGCCGGAGGTCTGGGCGTTCTGGTGGCCGCGGTTCGAGCGCATCGCCGCCTGGTTCGTCGATCAGGAGCGGCGCCGCCGGCCGCTGATCCGTCCGTTGTTCACCGAGATCGCGGGCCGGATCCAACTGGATGGCCGGGCCGGGCCGTTCACCCTCACCGCCAAGGCCGACCGCATCGACCGGCTGCCCGACGGCCGGCTGGCCATCATCGATTACAAGACCGGTGTCCTGCCCACCGCCGGCGATATCGCCCTCGGCTTCTCGCCGCAACTGCCGCTGGAAGCGGCCATCGCCGCGGCCGGCGGCTTTACCGGGGTGGGGCCGGCGGCGGTGGGCGAACTGGCGTTCTGGCGGTTGAGCGGCGGCGATCCGGCCGGCGAGGAGCGGCTGGTCCGGGGCGAGGCTTCGGCCCTGGCCGAGCAGGCCCATGGCGGCCTGGAGGCGCTGATCTGGGCGTTCGACGACCCCGCCACCGCCTATTGCTCGCGCCCCTGGCCCGATCGCGCGCCACGCTTCGACGAATACGCTCATCTGGCCCGGGTTCAGGAATGGTCGGCGGCAGGAACCGGCAGCGAATGAGCCTCCCCTTACCTCCCGGTTTCTTTGCCCGGACCCGCCGGCGCCTCGCGGTGCTGGCCATCGTGATCCTGCTGCCCGGCTGCGTCTCGCCGTTGCTGGTGCCGGTGACGGCGGGAACCGCGGTGGCCGGTGGCCTGCTGTACCGCCAGCGCGGCGGTGCCCTGGATCTTGGTTTGGGGACCCAGGGGGCGCGGCTGGTGTGGGCGGCGCCGACCGGGGTGCTGGTGGCCGGTCTGGCCGGGGCGTGGTGGCTGGCGCCGGTGGTCGCCGGCACGGCTTTTGCCGGGCAGTTGCTCGGTCATGCCGCGCACCAGCGCAGCGGTGCCGGCCTGGCGCGCGAAGCCGCGGGATATCGCGAAGAGACCCCGCTGACCGGCTGGCTTCCGGCGGTGTTCGGTCCCTACGATGCCGGGTGGCCGGCCTGGCGCAAGGAGGTCTGGCATTATGCCGGCTCGAGCACCGTGGCGGTGATGCGGGCGGCGCTGATCGTGGGTCCGGCGCTGGCGGTCGACCCGGTCCTGGCCTGGGCGATCCCGGCGGGTCTGTTCCCGGCCTACTTCGTGGGCTGGCGCACGCCCTCGGCGCTGCCCCACCTCAGGCAAGGCTCCGAGGTCGCGGAATTCCTCACCGGCGCCACCCTGTTCCTGACTCTGATGTTGACCGCGGGGGTGTGGTGACGGCGGCGGCTGCGGCGGTCACCGAAGTTTATCCGCATCGGGCGGTTGACAGTGGCCCGGGCACCCTTGATAGTGTGCGCTTTTCGCGGCGGCCATCTTCCGGATGGCCGATTGGCTTTTTGGGGAGCAGTGTTTCGTGATTTCCGCGGTCATGCCCACCTACGCCCGTGCCGACGTCGTGTTCGAACGGGGCGAGGGGGCGTATCTTTTTGATTCCGCCGGTCGGCGGTATCTGGATTTCGCCAGCGGGGTGGCCGTGACCGCGCTGGGCCACGCCCATCCGCGGTTGATTGCGGCATTGACCGCGCAGGCGCACAAGGTCTGGCATACCTCCAACCTGTTCCGGGTCGCGGGTCAGGAGCAGGTGGCGGCGCGACTGATCGGCGAGACCTTTGCCGAGACCGTATTTTTCTGCAATTCCGGCGCCGAGGCGTGGGAGTGCGGGCTCAAGGTGATCCGCCGGCATTTTCACGAGGGCGACCAGCCCGGGCGTTACCGGGTCATTACCGCCGGCGGCGGCTTCCACGGCCGGACGCTGGCGGCGATTTCGGCGGCAAGGCAGGAGAAGCTGGTCAAGGGCTTCGGGCCGTTGCTGGATGGATTCGATCAGGTGCCGTTCGGCGACGTGGACGCCGTGCGCGCCGCCATTACCGCCGAGACCGCGGCGATCTGCGTTGAGCCGGTTCAGGGCGAGGGGGGCATTCACCTGCCGCCCGCGGGATACCTGCGGGCGCTGCGGGCGCTGGCCGATGAATTTGGATTGCTGCTGTTCTTTGACGAGATTCAGACCGGCATCGGCCGGACCGGCCCGTTGTTTGCCTACCAGCGGGAGGGCGTGGCGCCCGACGTGATGTGCGTGGCCAAGGGCCTTGGCGGCGGCTTTCCGGTGGGGGCATGCCTTGCCACCGAACGGGCGGCGGCGGCCATGACCGCGGGTTCCCACGGTTCGACTTTTGGCGGCAACCCGCTGGCCATGGCGGTGGCCGGGGCCGTGCTCGATGTGGTGCTGGAGCCGGGCTTCCTCGCCCGCGCGGCGGCGACCGGCGAGGTCTTCGGCGCCCGTCTCGAGTCGCTGGTCGGGCGCCATCCCACGGTGTTCGCCGAGGCCCGGGGGGTCGGCCTGATGCGGGGTTTGAAATGCCGGCCGGCCAATACCGCGGTGATTGCCGCCCTGCGGCAGGAAGGGCTGCTGACCGCGGGGGCGGCCGACAATGTGGTGCGTTTGCTGCCGCCGCTGGTGATCGGCGAGACCGGAATTGACGAGGCGATGGTCATCCTCGGCCGCGTGGCCGAAACCCTGGCCGGAGGTGAGGCGGCATCATGAGCCGGCCTGTCCGCCATTTTCTCGACATCGATCAGCTCGACACGGCGACCCTTCGGACCATCGTCGATCGCGGGCTGGCCTACAAGCGCGGGACCGTCGGCGGCGGGTTGTCCGGTCGGCCGCTGGCGGGTCGGACCCTGGCGCTGATTTTCGAGAAGCCGTCGACCCGCACCCGGGTTTCGTTCGAGGTCGGCATGCGCCAGCTCGGCGGCGACGTGGTGGTGCTCGACGCCCAGGGGACCCAGCTTGGCCGCGGCGAGTCCGTGGGCGACACCGCCCGGGTGCTGTCGCGCTATGTGGATGCCATCATGTTGCGTACCGACAGCATCGCCAAGCTGCTCGAGTTGAGTGACCATGCCTCGGTGCCGGTGATCAACGGCCTGACCGATCGCTCTCACCCGTGCCAGGTGATGGCCGACGTGATGACCTTCGAGGAACATCGGGGCTCGATCGCCGGCCGGGTGGTGGCGTGGAGCGGCGACGGCAACAATGTGGCCAACAGCTGGATTCATGTGGCGGCCCGCTTCGGTTTCGAGCTGCGGCTGGCCTGTCCGGCCTCGCTTCAGCCGCGGCCGGCGCTGGTGGCCTGGGCCAACGCCAACGGCGCCCGGGTGTCGGTGTCCACCGACCCCAGGGCGGCGGTCAGCGGCGCCGATTGCGTGGTCACCGACACCTGGGTTTCCATGAACCACAAGGATCGGGGCGAGCGGATCAACCTGTTGCTGCCTTATCGGGTCGACGAGGCGCTGATGTCGCTGGCGCGGACCGACGCGGTGTTCATGCACTGCCTGCCGGCCCATCGCGGCGAGGAAGTCACCGATGCCGTCATCGACGGCCCGAATTCGCTGGTCTGGGACGAGGCGGAGAACCGGCTGCACGTTCAAAAGGCGATCCTGACCTGGTGCCTGATCGACCAGGACGCGCCATGACCGGCCCTGAACCGCCGGTTGCCCCCGACCGGGAACGGTTGTTTTCCGACCACCGGGAACGGTCGCTCGCTCGGGACCGGGTTCAGGCGTTTCAGATCGAGAGCGCACCGCTGCGCGGGCGGCTGGTGCGGATGGGGCCGGTGCTGGAACTGTGCCTCGGCCGCCATGCCTATCCGGAGCCGGTGGCCCGGTTGCTGGCCGAAACCGTGGTGCTGGCCACGGCGCTGGCGGCGACGCTCAAATGCGGCGGCATCTTCACGCTGCAACTGAAGGGCGACGGCCCGGTCGGTCTGATGGTCGCGGACGTGCTGTCGGGAACCGGGGGGGCGGGCGGTGGCCGGGAGGTTCGCGGTTACGCCCGCTTTGACGCCGACGCGGTGGCGGCGGCGGGTGGGAACGACGGGGAGGCTGGCGTCCCGCTGCCGACGTTGTTGGGCGCCGGCTGGCTGGCCTTTACCATGGACCAGGGACCCGACACCGAGCGTTATCAGGGCATCGTCGCGCTGACCGGCGAGACCCTGGCCGAGTGCGTCGGCCATTACTTCCGCCAATCGGAACAGTTGCCCACCGGTTTGCGGGTGGCGGTGAGCCGGGGTTCCGACGGGTGGCAGGGGGCGGCCCTGCTGCTTCAGCACCTGCCCGACGGCGGCGGGGACTGGCGGGAACCGTGGCAGCGGGCGATGGTGCTGATGGCGACTTTGACCCCGGCCGAATTGTTGGATCCGGCGCTCGGGGATCATGACCTGCTCTATCGCCTGTTTCACCAGGGCGGAGTGCGGGTGTTTGAGCCCGATACCGTCCGTGCCGGCTGCCGCTGCTCCCGTGACCGGGTCGCCGGCGTGTTGCGCTCGCTCGGCCGGGCCGAGGCCGAGGCGTCGCTGCGCGACGGCGTGGTCGAGGTGACCTGCGAGTTTTGCGGCACCGGCTATCGATTTGACGGGGAGCAGGTGGCGGTGCTGTTTGCCTTCGGCGATCAGGGGCCTGGCCCCTGAACCCCCACCGGGGTCTCGGACCCCGGACCCCATGACGGGAGGAGAGCCCATGTCCGACGACTTTGATCTGATCACCATCGGGGCCGGCTCCGGCGGGGTGGCGGCCAGCCGGCGGGCCGCGGGTTATGGCGCCCGGGTGGCCATCTTCGAGGCGGGTCGGGTCGGTGGGACCTGCGTGCTGCGCGGTTGCGTGCCCAAGAAGCTGCTGATGTATGGCGGCCAGTTCCGGGACGCCTTCGAGGACGCCGGGGGTTACGGCTGGACCCTGGAGGAGATGCCGCGTTTCGACTGGCCAACCCTGCTGGCGCGCAAGAACCGCGAGCTTGACCGGCTCAATCGTCTCTATCTCGGGATGCTCGAGACCGCCGGCGTGACGCTGGTTCAGGGCCATGCCCGGCTGGTGGACGGCAATACCGTCGAGGCGGAGGGCCGGCGCTATCGGGCCGGGGCGATCCTGATTGCCACCGGCGGTCATCCGGTCCGGCTGGCGGTGCCGGGGATGGAACAGGCGCTGACCTCCGACGGGTTGTTGGAGATGCCGGACCTGCCGCGGCGGCTGCTGGTCATCGGCGGCGGCTACATCGGCGTGGAATTCGCCAGCATCTGCCGGGGCTTCGGTGCCGAGGTGACGGTGGTCATCCGGTCGCGGCATATCCTGAACGGCTTCGACGACGACATCCGGCAGGCGCTGGAGGTGGAGATGGCCCGGCGCGGCATCGCGATTCACGCCGGGGTCCAGCCGGCGGCGCTGGAGCCGGTGGCCGGCGGCTTTGCCCTGATCGCCCGGGACGGCCGCCGCTTCGAGGCCGATCGGGTACTGTGCGCCACCGGCCGCCGCCCCAACAGCGCCGGCCTGGGCCTGGAGGCGGCCGGGGTCGCGGTGACCGACACCGGAGCAGTCACGGTGGACGACGGGTCGCGGACCTCGGTGCCCACGGTCTTTGCCGTGGGCGACGTGACCGATCGGGTCAATCTGACCCCGGTGGCCATCGCCGAGGGCCGGGCCTTTGTCGAGACCCGGTTCAACGCCAACCCGACCCGGGTCCGCTACGCCAACATTCCCACCGCGGTCTTCTCCAACCCGGCCATCGGCACCGTTGGTCTGGCCGAGCACGAGGCGCGCGCCCGCGGCCACGAGATCGACATCTACCGCACCGGTTTCCGGCCGATGAAGCACACCCTTTCCGGCCGCGAGGAACGGGTGATGATCAAGCTGGTGGTCGACCGCGCCACCGACCGGGTGCTGGGCGCCCATATGCTGGGCGCCGACGGCCCGGAAATCGTCCAGGGTCTGGCGGTGGCGCTGAACTGCGGCGCCACCAAGAAGGATTTCGACCGCACCATCGGCCTCCATCCCTCGGCCGCCGAGGAATTCGTGACGCTGCGGGAAAAGGTGGGCTGAGCGCCGCGGGGGGCGGGGTTTGGCGCCCCCCCGGAGGGTCTAGGGGTCCGGGGGCGAAGGCCCATAGGCGGCAGGTTACGATGAGTCGTTGAAAATGAAAGGGTTTCGTGGGCTCTGCTCACACCCGCAAAGGGCCGGTCGGCCCTTTGCGCCCATGACGTGAATGAGGTCAAGGAGGCGAGCCTCCTTCGCGGGTGCAGGGCAGAGCCCTGCAAAATCAAGACAAGAGTGATATCCTGGCGCCTATGGGGCAGAGCCTTGCAAAAGTCCCGGCAGGTGCAATGTCCAACCGCCTATGGACCGCTACCCCAGGGCCAGCACCGTTCCCCCGGTGGCCCCGGGTGTCCCGGTAAGAATCCTCGCGACCGTCCGGTCCTGCTGGTATTGTCGCCGGGTCCGTGCCCGAGGGTTCCCTGTCGATGCCCGAACTGCCCGAAGTCGAAACCGTATGCCGGGGTCTTTCCGCCCGTCTGGTCGGGCGCCGGCTGGTCCGGGTGGAACAACGCCGTCCGGGGTTGCGGCTGCCGTTTCCCGAGGACATGCCGGCCCGGCTGACCGGCCGGCGGGTGGTGGCGATCGGGCGGCGGGCCAAGTACATTCTGATCCACCTGGACGACGGCGGGGTGGCCATCCTCCACCTGGGCATGTCGGGGCGCCTGATCATCGCCGAGGCGCCGGGGGCGCCGCCGGGCCGGCATGACCATGTCGTGCTCACCACCGACGACGGCGCGGTGGTGGTGTTCAACGATGCCCGCCGCTTCGGGCTGATGACCCTGGCTCTGGAGGCCGAGCTGGCCGCGCATCCGTTGCTGGTCGGGCTGGGGCCGGAGCCGCTGTCCCCGGGCTTCACGCCAAAGGCGCTGTCGGCGCGGCTGGCCGGGCGCGGCAGCCCGATCAAGGCGGCCCTGCTTGACCAGACGGTGGTGGCCGGACTGGGGAACATCTACGTCTCGGAGTCGCTGTTCCACGCCGGAATCAGCCCGTTGCGTCCGGCGGCCTCGGTGGCCGGAGCCGGGGCGGGGCGGCTGGTGCCGGCCATCCGAAGGGTGCTGAAGGCGGCCATCGCCGCCGGCGGCTCGTCCTTGCGGGACTACGTTCAGACCTCCGGCGAACTCGGGTACTTTCAGCATCGTTTCGCGGTCTATGACCGGGCCGGGCAGCCCTGTCCGGGTTGCTGCTGCGACGTCGCCGAAACCGGCGGCATCCGGCGACTGACCCAGGCCAACCGCTCCAGCTATTATTGCCCGCGCCGCCAGGATTGAGTTGCCGTCCGCCCTGTTGTAAAAGGATTGCCCATGATGGTCCGGTCCCTCCTTTTCGCCGCGGTCCTGGCCGTGCTGCTGGCGTCCGTCCCGCCCCCGGGCCGTGCCCACGCCGCCGATGGCTTCGTCGACGGCTTCGCGGAATTGCCGCTGATGCCCGGACTGACCGCGATCCGGGACGAAAGTCTGACCTTTGACAAGCCCACCGGCCGCATCGTTCAGGCGGTGGCGCGCGGTCCGGTCACGGTCGAGGCGGTGCGCAAATTCTACCGGGAAACCGTGCCCCAACTGGGCTGGCGTCGGGGTCCGGGCGAAGACCGCTATCTGCGCGATGGCGAGGTGCTGTCCCTCGAGATCCACCCCACCCGACCTGACGCCGCCGGGCGCCCGCAGGTGACGGTGCGCTTTTCGCTCAGCCCGCAATGAGGGCGGCGGGCTTCGCGCTGGTCATGCTGTTGTCGGTCCTCGTCCCGGTTCAGGCAAGCGCCCAGATTTTCGATCCCTACATCATCGGCATGATGGCCGGGCCGGTCAGCGACGGCCCGTCGGTGCTGGTGCTCAAGAAGCGCCAGGACCGGTTCATGAGCCTGGATACCCTGGTCATCGCCTGTGTGGCCGGCGCCGTGTCCAGTGTGGTTGCCCACGGGTTGCCGGCGCTGGCGCTGGCCGCGACCGGGGTCGGCGGCGCGCTTGGCGCGGTTGCGCTGGTGGAGCCGTCGGTTTTCGGCTGTCTGGTCGGTGCCGGCGGCGGTGCCACCGCCATCGGCACCCAGGCGCTCCTCACCACGGCCCGGGAGCTGGAGGATCGGCAGGTAGAGCCTCAGGCGGCGGTGCCCGGGGGCTTGCCGTAGCCGGGTTGGATCGGACCTGTTGCCGCTGTTTCCGCATCGTATCGAGGCGCCGCGCCGTAGTAGACCCTGAGGTAGACCCTGAGGCTGTCGGCTGAGGGCTCGACCGCCCGGGTCAGCCAGACGATCACCTCCTGGGGAACGGCAACGATCAGATGCGGCTTGCCGAAACGAGGAATGGCGGCAACGGCGGGACCGGTCCGGCCTGATTCTTTCCGGCGGTGGGCGATGACGTCCGTCGGTAGACACGACTTTGCACCGCCCAGGAAGTCGTCGATATTCCCCGTCACCAGGATGTCGGCATCCCCCCACGAGAGCGGCCTCGAGCACGGAACCGTCCTCGACGTCCTTCATGGGCAGGGTCCCGGTGCCTCCCAGGAGCACATGGGGGGGAGTGGATGCAGGACCGAGCGCCGCAATATCGGCGATGTTTCCGACCAGCAGCTCGGCAAAGGCGTCCTTATGTCCCATCTTGCCGGTCAGCACAATGCGGAGCGTTTCGAGCATCGTCCACGAAACCACCAATTGCACGGGTCCAAGGCTGCACCAGCCGTGCCTGACCATTTCCAGTATCTGGGTCGAACTGCTGTTCCGCCCCAGCGCCGTGCCGATGATGTCGGTGATGTATATGTTCACGTCGAGACAGAGTTTCAGTGGTGCCGCGCGTGTCGGGAGTGGTCCGGTGGCTTCGAGGAGGACACTCATGGTCCGAAGTCCTTAACCATCCGGTCGGCCACAGCCAGCAGTGCGTCCTCGTCATCGATGGCCGTTGCGATGTCAAGCCGGGACGCGAGCTTTCGCCGGGCGACTTCGTATTCACCGTTCAGCAGGGCCCGGGTCACAGCTCCAACGGTGCGAATCTGGTCCTCGCGGTTGCCATACGCCTCCACCACCCGGAAGGCCCGGCGCGCCTCCGGCGGCAGCCGCACATAAAGCGCAAGCGCCGCTGCCAGAGTCTGACTGGAAGACCAGCCCTCGATCCGGCTGTTCTCCTCGACGAAGAGCGCCGTGTTCTCGTCAACCGATGTCGTAAGGGTTTTGCCGGGCATGACCACATTTTCCTTCGGCCAAAGACTATGGAGACGCGAGAAGAAGATATGCCCCAAGCTCCCAGGGGCGACGCCCCTTGACGCCACCGGGGCCGATCCCCCGGACCCCGTCAGGGTGTGGTTGCCGGCCGGGGATCCAGGCGGCGCAGGAATTCGCGCAGGATGATGCGGTAAAGCTCGTCCTTGAGCCGCAGGTCTTCGCTGCCCATGTCGATGTTGGGATTGTCGTTGATCTCGATCACGAAGATGCCGCGGTCGTTCTGTTTGAGGTCGACGCCGTACAGGCCGTTGCCGATCAGGCCCGCGGCCTTGACCGCGATGTCCACCACCTCGGGCGGGGCCTCCTCCACCAGCATGGTCTTGCCGGCGCCCTGCTGGAAACGGCCGTCGCTGCCGTGCTTGACGATCTGCCAGTGTTTCCGGGCCATCAGATACTGGCAGACGAAGATCGGCTGGCGGTTGAGCACGCCCACCCGCCAGTCAAAGGCGGTGTACATGAATTCCTGAGCCAGAATCACGTCGGACTCTTCGAACAGGGTGGCGGCGGTGGCCTCCAGTTCGCTGCGGTTCTGGACCTTGAAGATGCCCCGGGAAAACGAGCCGTCGGGAACCTTGAGGACGATGGGGAAGGGAATCTCCTGGTCGACGGCGCCGAGCCTGCTCCGGTCAAAGATCACGGTCTTCGGAACCGGCACCTTGTTGGCCTTGAGCAGTTCGGCGAGATAGACCTTGTTGGTGCATTTCAGGATCGAGTTGGGATCGTCGATCACCGGCATGCCCTCGTTCTCCGCCTTTTTCGCGAAACGATAGGTATGGTGATCCAGGTTGGTGGTTTCCCGGATGAACAGCGCGTCAAATTCCGCCAGTCTCAGGTAATCCTTCTTCTCGATGGTCTCGACATCCAAGCCCATGGTCTCGCCGATCTTGATGAACTTCTGAATCGTCTTGGGCGACGAGGGCGGCAGCGCCTCTTTGGGATTTTGCAGGATGGCCAGCGAGTAGCGCGGCGTGCTCTTGACCGTGGGTTCGCGCCAGCCGCTGCGGGTATAAGCGTCCAGCGCCGCCTCGAACCGGGCCTCGTCGTCGGGTTTGAGGTCGTCGAGGGCCATCGCCTCGATGCCGCTGATGCTCCAGTCCTCCTTGAGCCGGAGATGAACATTGAGCATCGGGCAGCGGAACTGATCGAACAGCCGGCGGGCGAAGTCCTGGAAGCGGCGGTCATCGGTGTGGCCGAAAAACACCTTGAGGCTGAACGACGCCTCGGGCGGCTGGGTCAGCCGGCGCATCCGCCGGCGCAGAGCTTCTTCCAGCTCGGGCAGGGCGAAGCGGTAAAGACTTTTTTGGCTGAGGTCGAGAATGGTCCTGACCGTCGGTATGACCTTCTGGCCGCGCGCCTCGGCCAGCAGCGAGCAATAATAACCAAAACCGAGATAGCTGTAGTCGCGACTGAGATTGATCACCCGGACCACACGACCTTTTACGGCTTCCGGTCGGGTGATGTATTCCTTGGTCGTGATGAGATGAAGGCTGCCGAGCGGACCTTTGAAGTCGGTCCGCCGGTCGACGACGATCACATGCGTGGACATTCAGCCCCCCGGTCGCGCGCGGAGGATCAGGGACGCCCGTAATTGGGCCTTGCCGTAGCGGGCCATGTGCTCGAAGTCCTTCTTTGGGATCGGCATGTGGATACGGTCGAAATCGGACTGATGGTGTGGCCCGCTGACCAGCGGATCATGGGCGTAAATGAACGTGTCGTCGGTGCCGGTAACCACGATCCAGTGCGGGAATTTTTCCCGATAGATGCGATAGGAGCTGATCAGAACGATGGGAATTCCGCCGTCCTCCACCGCCGCGGCCAGATCCGACGGGGCCAGGGGGCGACAGTGGACGGCAATGTCGGTGCCGGCGATGATCGCGGTGAAATCCTCATGCACCAGCCGCATCACCTCTTTCTTCTCCTCGCTGCGGACGCTGTCAAGGAACGGGGTGCCCTCGTCGTTGAGGAACAGTTCGACGGCAAAGCCCCGCCGCCATGCCGCGAGCGCCAGCCCGTGGGGGCCGCAGCCGCCATGACCGGAGGTCATGAAGATGGTGGTCGACTCGCGCCACAGCCGCAACTCCAGTTGCCGGCTCAGTTCCACCGCGGCATCCAGCGCCTTCATTGCCATCATCAGCGCCGCCGGCCCACAGGTAAAGTCCAGGGTTTGGCGATAGTAGGGCACCGTGCGGGCGCCCGCCGGCTGCCCGGCCCCGGTGCCGGGGGCCAGCGGCTTTTCCAGGCGCAACGCCGCCATATGGTCTTCGTAATAGTCGGCATAGACGCCGAATTCCCGGTAGCCATGGCGCTGGTAGAGGACCAGCGCGGCCTCGTTGTCCCGGCGGACCTCCATGCGCAGATAGCCGCAGCCACCCTCCCGCGCCGCGGCCTCGATGGCGGACAGCAATCGCCGGCCCACGCCCAGACCGCGGCAGGCGGGATCGATGGCAAAGGAATACAGCCGGGCCAGCGAGGTTCCGCTGTGGAACAGCACCAGCCCGTAGCCCACCAACCGGTCTTCGGCCAGAGCCACCAGGCATCGGGCACGACCGCGGGTCAACAGGTGCTGAAAACTCCGTCGCGTCAGCCGGTCGGTGGCAAAGCTGTCGGATTCGATGCGCAACAGGTGCGGAATGTCGCGGGTGGTGGCGGGGCGGATGACCAGGGCGGTGGCATCCGGCCGGGCGGCGGCGGTCAGGTCGGGCATGGGCCGTGCGTCTTTTGGGACTCTGCGCCAGTCTACCGCCTTTGCCGGCCGGGGGACAGAGTTCGGGCCGGCGCAGGCGGTCCCCCTGGACCCGCCGCCGGTCAGCGGCGGCGGACGTGCCGGGGCGTGCTCGGGCATTGACGCCCGGGGGTTCGCGGCCTTAACTGACGGCCGCGTTTCCGTCCTTTGGCTGATATGGATCGTCCCGATGAAATGGCTTGCGTCCTTAACCACCTTGCCGCCATTGCGGATCCGCCAGTTGGTCTGGATGGGTCTGGGTGCCGCGCTGATCATTTCCGGCCTGCTGATCGCCCTGACACCGGTGGTCATGGGCACCACCCTGTTCCTGGTGGGAGCGGTGGTGCTGCTGCGCAATTCCCGGGATGCCCGCCGCCTCTTCGTGCGCATCAAGCGCCGCTTTCCCGAGACCTTCCAGCCCTTCGACAACTGGCGTCACCGGCGCCAGCGGTGAGGCGCCGGGCCGCGGGGAGGGGGATGGCGTGAAACCGGGAAACGAGATTCTGTCGGGTTACGGCACCACCGTCTTCGAGGTGTTTTCCCGGCTGGCGGCGGAGGCCGGGGCGATCAATCTCGGTCAGGGTTTCCCTGACGACCGCGGCCCGCCCGACGTGCTGGCCGAAGCGGTCCGGGCGCTGGAGCAGGACTCCAACCAGTACCCGTCAATGATGGGTCTGCCGGCGCTGCGTCAGGCGGTGGCCGGACACGGACGGCGCTTTTACGGCCTGGAGGTGGACTGGCAGCGCGAGGTGCTGGTGACCTCGGGCGCCACCGAGGCGCTGGCGGCCTGTCTGCTCGGGCTGATCCGCCCCGGCGACGAGGTGGTGCTGTTCGAGCCGCTTTACGACAGCTACCTGCCCATCGTCCGGCTGGCCGGGGGCATTCCGCGGCTGGTCAGTCTGCGACCGCCCGACTGGAGCTTCGGCCGCGCCGAACTGGCGGCGGCGTTCTCGCCGCGAACCCGGCTGGTGCTGGTCAACGATCCGCTCAACCCCGTGGCCAAGGTCTTCACGGCTCGGGAATTGGCGCTGATCGCCGAATTCGTGCTGGCCCACGACGCCTTTATCGTGTGCGACGAGGTTTACGAGCATCTGGTCTTCGACGGCCGCCGCCATATCCCGCTGATCACCCTGCCCGGCCTGCGCGATCGCTGCCTCAAGATCGGGTCGGCGGGCAAGACCTTCTCGCTGACCGGCTGGAAGGTCGGCTACATCACCGCCGCCCCGGCGTTGCTCCAGCCGGTGGCCCGGGCCCACCAGTTCCTGACCTTCACCACGCCGCCCAATCTCCAGACCGCGGTGGCCTTCGGTCTGGCAAAGGACGACGCCTATTACCTGGGTCTGGCCGCCGGCATGCAGGCCAGACGCGACCGGCTGGCCGCCGGCCTTGCCGCCGCCGGGCTGACGGTGCTGCCCAGCGCCGGCAGTTACTTCATCATCGCCGACTACCGGGCGACCGGCTTTGCCGGAGACGATGTCGCCTTCTGCCGCCATCTGACCCTTGAGGCCGGGGTCGCGGCCATCCCGGTCAGCGCCTTTTACGCCGGCACGCCGCGCTCGGGCTGCGTCCGGTTCTGCTTTTGCAAGACCGGGGCGGTGCTGGACGAAGCCTCGGCCCGCCTGACCCGCCACTTCACCGGCCGGTGACCGGAGCCGGGTGCGCCCCGCCCCCGGGGTCCGGCTTTTCCTGCGGTCGCCACCAAGACCGTGGCGATTACCGTTTCGGCGCGGCATAATTGCCCTTGCGCCGGTATTCATGGGGACCGGCCGCGCCATCGTCGCGACGGCGCGGCCGGCACCGGGTTCAGGGAGCGTTCCAGTCACATGCCGCGTTTGCTTGGTCTTGCCGCCGCCGTTACGGTCGCCGTCGCCGCCTTCGGTTTCCTGTCGCTGCCCGTGCGCGCCGAAACGCCGCCGGCAACGTCGGCCTTGCCCGCCACCGGCCCGCTTCCGGACCCGCCCGGGACTCTTCCGACCACCGCCGCGCCGGCGGAGGCGCAGCCGCCGGCCCCGGCCGATGCCGGCGCCCCGGCCGATACCGGCGCTCCGGCGATCACCGCTCCCGCGAGTGTGGCCCCGGCGACGGAAGCGCCGCCCGGGTTCCGGGTGACCGCGGTCGAGGTGGCCGCCGAACGCGACCAGCCCCAGGCCTGTTTCACCTTCAGCGGCCGGCTCGACAAGGCCGAGGGCGCGGGCTACGCCCGCTTTGTCGAGGTGACGCCGGCGCCGGCCAGCTTTACCGTGGTGGCCCGGGATGCCACCCTGTGCGTCGAGGGCCTGACCCACGGCGCCGCCTACGCCATCACCTTGCAACAGGGCCTGCCCGGAGCCGACGGCAACCGGCTGGAGACGGCCGAGCATCGCGACGTGGCGGTGCCGAACCGCGCTCCCAGCCTCGCGTTCCGCGGGGCCGGTTATATCCTGCCGCGCATCGGTCCCGAGGGATTGCCGCTGCGCAGCATCAATGTCGACAGCGCCCATTTACGGGTGCTTCGCATCACAGACCGCAACCTGGTGGAGAAGATTTACGCCGGCAAGGTCAGCCAGACCCTGAGCGACTGGGACATCGGCGAGATGGTGGAAAAGGCCGGGTCGTCGGTGTGGCAAGGTCAGTTGCCGATAGCCGGCGCCCGCAACGTGCCGGTGGTGACGCCGTTTCCCATTGAGGCGGTGCTGGGCGGACTCGAGCCCGGCGTCTATCTGGCCATCGCCGAGCCCGATGCTCCCGCCGGCACGCCGTCCGGCACCGACGTCAAGGGCGCCGAGGCCAAGGGCACCGACGTCAAGGGCGCCGACGTCAAGGGCACCGACGTCAAGGGCGCCGAGGTCAAGGGCGACACCGCCAGGACCGAGACCGCCAGGGCCGGCAAGGCCAGTCAGTGGTTCGTGGTGTCGGACCTGGGACTGACCAGCTTTGTCGGTGACGACGGGCTGATGGTGTTCGCCCGGTCTCTGACCAGCGCCCAGCCGGTGGCCGGGGTCGAGTTGCACCTGCTGGCCCGTAATGGCAAGGAGCAGGCCAGCCGGGTCACCGGCAACGACGGCATCGCCCGTTTCGAGGCCGAGGTGGCGCGCAAGAGCGGCGACGACACCGCTCAGGCGTTGTTCGCTTACGGCGCCGGCGGCGACTTCAGTTTTCTGGACCTGGCGGCGCCCGGTTTCGACCTGATTGACCGCGGCGCCGCCGGCCGGGCGACGCCGGGACCGTTCGATGCCTTTCTTTATACCGAGCGCGCCATCTACCGGCCCGGCGAGGCGGTTGCGGTGACGGCGCTGTTACGTAACGCCGATGTGGTGGCGGTACCGGGACGGTCGCTGATCCTCAAGCTGTGGCGGCCCGACGGGTTCGAGGCCGGGCTTCGGACGGTGGAGGATGCCGGTGCCGGCGGCGCCACCGCCAGCTTTGCGCTGCCCGACACCGCGGTCCATGGGGTCTGGAGCGTCACGGCCCATCTCGAGGACGGGGCGCCGGCGGTTGGTCGGGTCGAATTCACCGTCCACAACTTCCTGCGGCCGCGTCTCGACTTCACCCTCTCGGCAAGCCATCCGGCGCTGGTCGCGGCCCCCGCCGCCGCCAACCCGACCCCCGCCGCGGCCCAGGGCGGCCCCGCGACCCCCAATGGTGCCGTCACCGGCGCCGTTGCGGCGGCCAATGCGGTCACGATCGACGGGCGTTATCTGTTCGGCGCCGCCGCGGCGGGCCTGCCCGGCGAGTTGTCGTTGATCCTGCGTCCGGCCGAGGCCCCGTTCCCCGGTCACGACGGTTTCCGGTTTGGCCTGGCCCAGGAGAAGTTCGTCCCGGTCCGCACCGAGTTGCCCGGCTTCACCACCAACGGCGCCGGCAAGGCGACGGTGGAGCTGCCGGCAACCCGGCTGCCGGAGTCGAGCCATCCCCTGGAAGCGGTGATTCGCGGAACCATTTTCGACATCGGCGGCCAGCCGGTGACCCGGGATCTGGTGCTGCCGGTCCAGCACCAGCCCTTCGCCATCGGCCTGCACCCGCGCTTTGAGAACGGCGCGGTGCCGGAAGGCGCCACCGCCGGCTTCGAGGTGATTGCGGTCGCGGCCGACGGCACCAGCCTGGACATGCCCGGCCTGTCCTACGAGCTTTACGAGGAAGACTACGATTACCGCTGGTTCGAGGCCAACGGCCGCTGGGACTACGAAACCGTGGTCCGCGACCACCGGGTGACCGGCGGCACGCTGGCGGTGGTGGCCGCGACGCCTGCGGTCATCGAGGAACCGGTGGCCGCCGGCCGCTACCGGCTGGAGGTGTTCGACCCCAGGAGCGGCGTCGCCTCCAGTGTCCGTTTCGCCGCCGGCTGGTGGGTGACGCCGGCGGCCGGGAACCAACCCGACAAGGTCGAAGTCACGGTGATGCTGCCGCGCTATCACGGCGGCGAGGTGGCCCGGGTCTATGTGCGTCCGCCCTATGACAGCCAGGTGCTGATCGCCGTCGCCGACCGCTCCGTCCGCAGGACCTTCACCCAGCAGATCGGCGAAAAAGGCGCATTCCTCGACATCCCGGTGGACGCGGCGTGGACCGCGGGCGTCACCATCATTGCCACGGCCTACGGCGCGGTCGACGCTGCGCAAAAGACCGCGCCGCCCCGGGCCATCGGGGTCGGCTGGCTGGCGGTGGACCCGGCCCCCCATACCCTGGACGTGAAGCTTGATGCCCCGGCCACCGGCGAGCCGGGTCGGCCGCTTACGGTCGGGGTCACGGTCCGGGATGCCGCCGGGGCGCCCTTGCCGGCCGATGACACGGCCTGGCTGACGCTGGCGGCGGTGGACGAGTCGGTGTTGCAACTGACCGATCAGTCCATGCCGGATCCGGTCGGCTATTATCTCGGCCAACGGCGGGTCGGCGTCGAATTGCGCGATGTCTATGGCCGGCTGCTGGAACCGGGTGACACCGATAAAGCCGCGGCCCGCGCCGGCCCGCCGGAAAAGCGGCGGTTGCGCCAGATTCCCAGCCTGCCCGACCGCGACGCGCCGGTGGCCTCGTTATTCTCGGGCATCGTCCGCGTCGACGCCGACGGGACCGCCAAGGTGCCGCTGGCTTTGCCCGAGTTCGACGGCCGGCTGCGGCTGATGGCGGTGGCCTGGACCGGAACCCGGCTGGGTCATGCCGAGGCCACGGTGACGGTGCGGGACCGGGTCGTGACCGGACTGGCCCTGCCCCGCTTCCTGGCTCCGGGCGACCACGCCGGGATCCGTCTCACCCTGGCCAATCAGACCGGGCCGGGCGGCGACTATCAGGTGGCGCTCACCGCCGATGGCGTGCTGAGCCTCGCCGATGGCGCCGTCACGGTCACGGGCCTGAAACGGGGCCGGCAGGCCACGGTGGTCCGGCAACTGGTCGCCGATCGCCCCGGCACCGGCAATATCCAGTTGGAGGTGAACGGTCCCGATGGTTTTCATCTGGTGCGTTCGCGCACCCTGACGGTTCGTTCGCCCGACCCGCTGGTCTGGCGTCATCGGGCCGTTGGGCTCGCGGTGGGGGACGCGGTGGCGCAACCCGCCGGGCTGTGGGACGGCCTCCGGCCCGAGTCCGTGACCGCGGTGCTGGCGGTTGGCCTGCGGCCGGACCTGGATCGGGCCGGACTGGTGATGACCATCGACCGGCCGCTGGCCAACGAGACCGCCGAACTGGCCGCCGGCGTGGCCCGCCTGCTGGCGGGCGAGGACGTGGCGGTGGCGTTGGGTCTGGACCAGCCGCCGGCGCTTCACGAGCGGGTCCAGCAGGCCCTTGACCGCCTCGCGGCGTTGCAAAGAGCCGATGGCGGCTTCGGCCGGTGGTCGTCGGCCGACGATGCCGAACCCTGGCTGACCGCCTTTGTGGTTGACATGCTCGGCCGGGGCCGGGACGCCGGTTACCGGCTGCCCGAGGCCACTCTTGGGAGTGGCCTCGACTGGTTGAAGCGGCTGCTCAACAATGGCTGGTTCGAGGACCGGGAACTGCCGGCACGGGCCTACGCCCTTGCGGTGCTGGCCCGGGCCAGGCTGGTGGATGGCGGGGCGGTGGAGTATTTCCAGCAAACCAGCGGCGCCAAACTCCAGACCGCGCTGGCCCGGGCCCAGCTTGGCGCGGCCCAGGCCGCGATCGGCAATGCCCGGGACGCCGCCACCGCCTTCGACCGCGTCTTCGATGGCGCCGCCGAACGGGGCGAAGGTGCGGCGGCCGAGTTCGGCGACGATGGTTCGGCGTTGCGCGATCTGGCCGGGGTCGCGGCGCTGGCCGCCGAAAGCGGCGCCGTCGGTCGCGACCGGCTGGTGGCGCTGGCCGACCGGCTGGCCGACCGGACCGCGGTGCCCGAGCCGCGCTTCGGGACCCAGGAGCAGGCGTGGCTGGCGCTGGCCGCCCGCGCCCTGGCCGGCCACATCGCGGCGCCGGCGCCGGGCCGGGTCACGATTCTCGACCGTGCGGTCGAGGTGAGCCGTACCCTTTACCAGCGGTTGGACCCGACGGCGCCGCCGGCGGTTCGGAACACCGGCGCCATTCCCCTGGCCGTGACCGCCAGTGCCGTTGGCCTGCCCGCCGAACCGCCGCCGGCGGTGGAACAGGGCTTCACCCTGACCCGGACCATGTTTGACATGGCCGGCAAGCCGGTCCGGCCCGAATCGATCCGCCTCAACGACCTGCTGGTGGTGATTCTTGAGGGGCACGGTCAGGTGTCGCCACAGCAACAGCAACAGCAACAGGTGGTGGTCACCGACCCGCTGCCGGCCGGCCTCGACATCGAAAATGTCCGGTTGGCCGACAGTGCCCAACTCGGCGATCTGTCCTGGCTGGGCGAACTCAGTCCGGCCCGCCATGTGGACTACCGCCGTGACCGGTTCTCCGCCGTCCTCGATCTCAGCGAAGCCCATCCCGGCTTCCGGGTGGTCTATCTGGCGCGGGCCATGATACCTGGGGATTTTGCCCAGCCCGGCGCCACCGTGGAATCGGCAGATGCCGCCTCCCGATTTGCCCGCATCGCCGCGGGGCGGCTGCAAATACAGGCGGAAAAGGATTAGCGAACTCCGGTAATCCGTTCGAAAAGTATGACTGTTTTGCTCCGTGGCGGCGGCACCGCGACGGAGCCGATGGTGTCTGCCCTCCACGCCCCCCACCAGGGAGCATGACGCCCCTGGACCCGCATGACGTCATGGGTTCCGCAGTGCCGCCGGCCTTTGGTGGGTCCAGCAAAGCCCTGGTGGGGGTCCCGGGGGCAAAGCCCCCTAACGGCCTATGGGTCGCTCTTAATGCCCGCCGGTATGAGTCCAGTACGGCAATGCCCACCGGCGGGTGAGCGGCCCCCCCCGGCGAGAAGCGAGCTGCCACGGCGCAAGGTAATTTCGCTCCGCCGCCGTCGGTTCTAAGCTATTTTACTCTCCGGGTGACTTCGAACCGGTTGACCGACGCTGCCCCGGCGCGGCGGGTGAACGGACCGGCAAAGGAATGGACGGGCGGCAGCCATGGCGTTGACGGAACAGACACCGAAGGGGGATCCCGGTCTGGGACCGGACTTCGTCGCCGACCTGCTGGCCACTGCCCAAGGTCTGCTCAAACGGGGCGACATCGCGCTGTCGCTGGGGGTGGTGACGATCATCGTCGTCCTCATCCTGCCGATGCCGACCTGGATGCTGGATATCTCGCTGTCGCTGTCGATCACCTGCGCGGTGATGATTCTGATGGTCGTGCTGTTCATGCAGAAGCCGACGGATTTCAGTTCCTATCCCACCGTCCTGCTGATCACCACGCTCCTCCGGCTGTCCCTCAATCTGGCCTCGACCCGGCTGATTCTGGCCCACGGCCACGAGGGTACCGACGCCGCCGGCCACGTCATCCAGGCCTTCGCCAGCTTCGTCATGAGCGGCGACTTCGTGATCGGGGTGATCGTCTTTGGCATCATTACCCTGGTGAATTTCAAGGTGATCCTGGCCGGCTCGGGCCGTATCGCCGAGGTCGCGGCGCGCTTCACCCTCGACGCCATGCCGGGCAAGCAGATGGCCATCGACGCCGATCTGTCGTCGGGCCTGATCGACGAACAGACCGCCAAGAAACGGCGCAAGGAGCTGGAGGACGAGGCCTCGTTCTATGGCTCGATGGACGGTGCCTCCAAGTTCGTCAAAGGCGATGCCGTCGCCGGCCTCGCCATCACCGCCATCAATATCGTTGGCGGCATCATCATCGGCAGCGTCCGCCACGACATGCCGTTCATGGATGCCGCCGACACCTTCGTCAAGCTGACCGTCGGCGACGGCCTGGTCTCGCAGATTCCCGCGCTGATCATCTCGATCTCGGCGGGTCTGCTGGTGACCAAGGCCGGCGTTTCGGGCGCCACCGACAAGGTTCTGGCCCAGCAGATCGGCGCCTATCCCGCCGCCTTCGGCCTGACCGCCACCCTGCTGGTGGCGTTGTCGCTGTTGCCCGGCATGCCGATGGCGCCGTTCCTGGGTATGGCCGCCGCCGCCGGCTATGCCGCCTGGTCTCTGCCGCGCAAGCGCAAGGCCGAAGAGGCGGCGCGCGTCGCCGCCGAGGCCCAGCAGGCCGAGGCCGCTCCGGTGGCCGACGAGCCGATTTCCACCGCGCTCGCCCTCGACCTGATCCGGCTGGAGCTGGGCTACGGTCTGCTGGTGCTGATCAACCAGCCGCCGCCCGGCAGCCATCGGCTGACCGACCAGATTCGCGGCCTTCGACGCCAGATCGCCAACGAGATCGGCTTCATCATGCCGGCGGTGCGGATACAGGACAACCTTCAGTTGGCGCCAAACACCTACGTCATCCGGGTCAAGGAGATCGAAGCCGGCCGGGGCGACATCCGTCCCGCCATGCTGCTGGTGATGGACCCGCGCGGCGATGCCATGAGCCTGCCCGGCGAACAGACGGTGGAGCCGACCTTCGGCCTGCCGGCGATCTGGGTCGAGCCGACCTACCGGGAGGAGGCGCTGTTCCGCGGCTATACCGTGGTTGACCCGTCGACGGTGGTCACCACCCATCTGACCGAGGTCATCAAGGACAACATGGCCGAACTGTTGTCCTATACCGAAACCCAGAAGCTGCTGGACGAGATGGACCGCAGCCACCAGAAGCTGGTCGCCGACGTGATCCCGACTCAGATCACCCTCGGCGGGCTCCAGCGGGTGATCCAGAATTTGCTGGCCGAGCGGGTGTCGGTGCGCGACATGGCCGGCATCCTGGAGGGCGTGTCCGAAGCCTGTACCCAGACCCGCAACATTACCCAGATCACCGAGCATGTACGCTCGCGGCTGGCGCGCCAGATTTCCGACTCCAACACCAACGAGCTGGGTTTCATCCCGCTGATCACGCTGTCGCCGGACTGGGAACACGCCTTTGCCGAGTCGTTGGTCGGAGAAGGCGACGATCGGCAGCTTGCCATGGCCCCCTCACAACTGCAACAATTCATCACGGTGGTCCGCCAGACCTTCGAACGGCACGCCATGATGGGGGAGGCGCCGGTCCTGCTGACCAGCCCGGCCATCCGGCCCTACGTCCGCTCGATCGTCGAGCGTTTCCGCCCGACAACCACGGTGATGTCCCAGAACGAAATCCACCCCAAGGCCAAGATCAAGACCTTGGGCCAGATATGACGGCTATGATGGATGGTGTGCTGATCGCCTCGCCCCCGGTTCCGCCCGGCCGGTCCATCGGTCCGTCGGCCGGTGCTGACCGCGGGTGCCGGCCGGTCGGGGGCGACCTCACCGGGGATCGGCCGCCGTGCGCCTGAAGTCCTTTTATGCCCGGACCGTCGCCGAGGCCATGCGGATGGTCCGCCAGTCGCTGGGCGGCGACGCGATCATCGTGGCCACCCGGGAGGAGGAGGGCGGGGTCCGCCTCACCGCGGCCATTGAGGACGACGACACGGTCCGTACCCCGTCGGCCCGGGGCGGGCGCGGGCGGGCGCTGTCTCCGGCCGAAGAACCGGTGGACGTGGCGCAGGAGGTGACGGATGCCCTGTACCGGCACGGCACCCCGGCGGCCATTGCCGAAAAGCTGGTGAACGCCATCGCCGGTCTGGACACCGACGATCCGGTCAAGGCCCTTGGTGCCGCCCTCGATTCGGTCTTCACTTTTCACCCGCTGGGCGAAGGCCGGTTCGAACGGCCGCTGATGCTGGTCGGCCCCCCGGGGGTCGGCAAGACCCTGGCGGTGGCCAAGCTGGCGGCGCGGGCGGTGTTCGGCAACCGCTCCATCGGCATCATCACCACCGACACCGTGCGCGCGGGCGGGGTCGAGCAACTTGCGGCTTTTACCCGCCTGATGAAGCTGCGTCTGTTCACGGTGGAAGATCCGGCGGCGCTGGCCGACGCCATTGACGTGAACCACGGCGCCGAGCAGATCGTCATCGACAGTGCCGGCCGCAACCCGTTCAACGCCGAGGACATGGCGGAATTGCGCCGTCTGCTGGCGGCCAATCCGGTCGAACCGGTGCTGGTTCTGCCCGCCGGCATCGATGCCGCCGAGGCCACCGAGATGAGCACGCTGTTCCGCGCCATGGGGGTCCGGCGGATTTTGATCACGCGGCTCGACCTCAGCCGGCGGTTCGGCAGCATGCTGGCAGCGGTCCACGAATCGCGACTGAACTTTTCCGAGGTCAGCAATACGCCCAAGGTTGCCGACGGCCTGACGCCGCTCAATCCGGTGCTGTTGGCCCGGATGCTGCTGCCGGGCGAGCCGCGGGCGGCGGCGTCCCGGACAACCCGGAACACCGGAACCCATTCATGATCAGGAACCCGACATCGGGGACCGGACCGCCTTCCGATGCCCGAGCCGGGGCCCGGCGGGCACCAAACGCGAGTGAACCGACATGACCGAACAGCCGTTATCCGCGGTCTCCACCGACACCAAGCCGTTGCGCGGCCACAATGTGGTGGCGGTGGCCAGCGGCAAGGGGGGCGTGGGCAAGACCTGGTTTTCCATTACCCTGAGCCATGCCATGGCCCGGATGGGCCGGCGGACCCTGTTGTTCGACGGCGACCTGGGTCTCGCCAACGTCGATATCCAGCTCGGGCTCACCCCCGAGCACGATCTGGGCGAGGTCATCGCGGGGGCAATCACGCTCACCCGTGCCGCCGAACGCTTCGAGGAGGGCGGCTTCGACATCATCGCCGGACGTTCCGGCTCGGGCAGCCTTGCCACCCTGGCCAGCCAGCAGTTGACCGGTCTGCGCAACGAACTGCTCGACATGGCCGGCAACTACGATTGCGTGGTGATGGACATGGGCGCCGGCATCGATCGCATCGTCCGCCAGCTTGCCGGACACGCCCGCGTGACCCTGGTGGTCACGACCGACGAGCCGACCTCGATCACCGATGCTTACGCCTTCATCAAGGTCACGCGCGCCGCCAATCCCGGCGCCGATATCCGCATCGTGGTCAACCTCGCCCAGAACACCCGCGAGGGCGAGCGGACCTATGGCACCATCCTGAAGGCGTGCCAGAACTTCCTTCGGTTCGCGCCGCCACTGGCCGGCATCGTCCGCCGCGACCTCAAGGTCCGGGAAGCCATCCGCCATCAGATGCCGCTGCTGGTCCGTTCGCCCTCGTGTGACGCCGCCCGGGATGTGGAAGCGGTGGCGCAGGGGTTGCTGGCGGCGGGGTGATGTCATGAGAAAAGGTAAGGGGCGTTGCCCCTTGACCCCACTGGGGCCATCGGCCCCAGACCCCGTGACGTTTTTTGGGAGAGAGGGGCATGTCTGATATTGGGGCGCCGCCGGCTGCCGCGGGGCCGGTCGCGGTTGCGGCCGGGACCACCGCCATCGCGCTGGGGCAGGTGGCGCTCAGCCAGGTTCCCGATCGCCTGAGCCTGCTCACCCGGCCGGTGTTGCTCTCGGGAACCGTCACTGCTCAGGGCAGCGATGGCACCACGGTTCTGCGGACTCAGGCCGGGCCGGTGGCGTTCACCACCACCACGCCATTGGCCGCCGATACCCCGGTCACGCTCCAGATCAATGCCGGTCAGCCGCCGACCACCGCCAACGCCTTCGTGGTCGCCACCCCGACCGCCGCCGGGATCACGGCAACGGCGTTGCCGTTGCCCACCGCAACGGCTGCCGCCGGCCCTGCTGTGACCACCACCCTGGGGACCCTGGCCCAGGCCGCCCTTGCCGGCGCCGAGGGCCGGGGCGACCGCGTCCCGCCTCCGTCATTACCGCCGGGAAGTGTGGTGCCGGGACAGGTGCTGCCGCCGGCCCAGGGTCGCGGGACCGCCGCCGCCGTGCCGCCGCCCGGCAGTGCCGCCAACGCCGGAGCCCCCGCCGGTCCGCCGGTGCTGGTGCCCGGCACCACGGTTGCGGTGCGCGTCCTGCCCGCCGCCGCGGTTCACGCCAGCCCCAGCGGAGTCCCCGGCACCGCGGTCGTTGACGCCGCGCAGACCCCGGACCAGCCAGATCGGCTCCCGCCGCCCGCGGCGCCCGGTGCGGCGCCGGCTGCGGCATTCGCCCGGCCGGCGGGGCCGGTCCCGGTCCCGAGCCTGGGCCTGGGCCTGGGCCTGGGCAGGGGCGTATCGCTGGTCGTGACCGGCACCATCACGGGGACGACCGCCGGCGGGCAACCGATTCTGACCACGTCCGCGGGTGCCCTGGCCCTGACCACCACCGCGGTCCTGGCCCCGGGCCGGACCCTGACCGTCCAACTCAGCGATCCCAGCCCGCTGTTCGTTGACCGGCCGGCCCCGGTCGCAGCCGCCGTCGGCCCCGGCGCCCAGACCTGGACGCCGCTGCGCGAGGCGCTGGAGATCGTGACCGGGCAGGAGGGCGGTCTGGCCCAGGCCGTGCTGACCGCCACCCTGCCCCAGCCGAATCGCCGGCTGGCCGCGGCCCTGACCTTCGCCCTGGATGCCGTGCGGCGGGGTGATGCCCGCGGCTGGTTCGGCGCCGAGCCGGCCGCGGCCCTGGAAAAGGCCGGCCGCCGCGACCTGCTGGCGCAACTCGACAAGGAGTTTCGAACGCTGGCCCGCGAGGCCGACGACACTCCGCCCGGCGGCTGGCGGCCGCTGGCCATCCCGATGCTCGACGGCGGGGTGATCCGGCAAATCGAGTTGTTCGTCCGCGCGGTTGATGGCGACGACCCCGGGACCGGTGACGGTGGCGGCGGGCGCAGCCAGCGGTTCCTGGTTGACCTCGACCTCAGCCGGTTGGGCGCCCTTCAGCTTGATGGTCTGGTCCGGTCCAAATCCAAGCGGTTCGATCTGATTCTGCGCAGCCTCCAGCCTCTGCCCGAGCCCCTGCGCACCGAACTGCGCGACGTCTTCGGCAAAAGCCTGGAGGCGGTACGCTACGTCGGCACCCTGGGTTTCCAGGCCGGCGCCCGGGGCTGGGTCAAACCCGCCACGGCGGCCAGAAGCACCGGCCATCAGGCGGTGATCGCCTGATCCGCAAGGGGAACCCGTCGCAGCCGACGTCATGGGCAAAATGCCGGTCGTTTGCCGGCGCCCTCGGGAGGAGACCGTAGTGCCCCGCCTGGCCGGTGACAACCAACGCCGGCAGACGATATACTCGTGCGACGGCCAAGGGTGGGGAACCGGGTGAAGCGATGACGGCGACGGTGACGTTGGGCGAAGTCTGGCAGTTGTTCAAGGAAACCGACGGAGGGTTCAAGGAAACCGCTGAACGGTTCAAGGAAACCGAGCAACGGATCAAGGAGACCGGCGAGAAGATTAAGGCGACACGGCGAACGGAAGCTGCTGGGAGCGATCGCCGGCATCGTCTTCGACACCAACGTTGCGCGCTACGCTTATCAAAGGGGGCTGTTCGTCATTGGCCAGAGCGGCGATGCCGTGACGATTCTCAACGATGACAGGTTCCAGCCCAAGGTCTGGTGAGAGGCCCGGCGTGCCGGACGGCATTCCGCTACAGCCTCGCCCCGCGGTCATCGCGCCGCGCCCGAAACCCGGGGATCCGGGTTGGGCATGGTCAGTACCTGGCAACTGGTGAGGCCGCCGAAGCGGAACAGGTAGATGGTTTTGGCGTCGGCCTTGTGGTCGGGATCGTAGAGGTTCAGGCCGTAGCCGAAGGCGACCCCCAGCACGTCATCGTCGAACACCGCCCGGTACAGCATGGAGGTTCTTTCGCCGAACCGTCCGGCCCGGCACGCCGCCGTCGCCGCCTTGTCGAGTGTGCCGCCCTGGCGCCACCCGGTCTTGGCGCGTACCACCACCTGGGGCGGGCTCGGCCATCGGACCACCGGCGGATGATCGGTGGCGGAGTCGCCTTCGGGCGGCGGCGCCAGGTGCTGGGGGTTGGTGCGCAGCAGCGGGTCGGCGCCCACGCCGCCCGGGCCGGCGACCAGGCAGAACCCCAACGCCAGCCCCGGCAACACCCGCCGGAGCACCCGGACCGGCAGCTCCCGGCCCCCAACCCGGGTTCGGTCAAGCCGTCGGGCGTTGCTCAAAGCCGTTCCCGACCGGCCAGCCGGTGGCCTCGGAGGAAAGCCGGCTGACCTCGGCCGCGGGCGGTCCCTTCCGGCAGTCGGCCAGCATGGCCTCGACCGCGGCGGCCGGACCGGCCAGCGCCGCCTCCACCGCGCCGTCGGAACGGTTCCGTACCCAGCCGGCAAGGCCAAGCCCGGTGGCCCGCCGCACCACCCAGGCGCGGAACCCCACCCCCTGGACCCGGCCCTCGATGACCACCCGGACGGCCCTGCCGTCTTCTTCCGCGCTCATTCAAATTCCAGAATCACCTGATCGACGGCAAGGCTGCTGCCGGCTTCGACGTTGGTTTTGGCGATGATCCCGTCGCGTTCGGCACGCAGGATGTTTTCCATCTTCATGGCTTCGACCACCGCCAGTTCCTCGCCGACCTTGACCTCCTGGCCGACCTTGACCGCCAGATGGACCAGCAGGCCGGGCATGGGCGACAGCAGCAGCTTTGACCGGTCGGGCGGCACCCGCACCGGCATCAGGTCGGCCAGTTCCGCCGCCCGGGGCGTCAGCACCTGACAGAAGATGTCGGCGCCACCGTGGAACAGTCGGTAGCCGTCGCCGCGCAGGTCGATCTGGACCACCATCTTGCGGCCTTCGACGGTGCCGACCCACAGCAGGTCGCCGAGAGCCCAGCCGGTCACGAGGGAGAAAACCTGGCCGCCGACCCGAACGTCGGCACCGCGGTCGGTTTCGTCCACGAACACCGGCGTATTCTGACGGTTGATCCGCACCATCCAGAAATTCTCGCGGGGCGGCTGGTAGCCGGGCATCTGGCCGCTCAGGGTGCGGTTGCGCTCGGCGATGCGGTCGTGGACGAAGGCCACCACTGCGATCAGGCGATCGCTGGTGTCGGTTTCCAACTCGACGCCGGAAAAGCCTTCGGGAAACTCTTCGGCGATGAAGTTGGTGCTCAAGCGGCCGGACAGGAACCGCTCCTTCTTCATGACCGCGGCAAGGAAGCCGATGTTGTGGCCGACGCCGCGAATCTGGAAGGCGTCCAGGGCCTCGCGCATGTGGCCGATCGCGGTTTCGCGGTCCAGGCCGCGGGTGATCAGCTTGGCGACCATCGGATCATAGAACATGCTGATCTCGCCGCCTTCGTAGACGCCGGTGTCGACGCGGACGAACTGGCTCTCCACCGGCGGCCGGTAGCGCGTCACCCGCCCGGTGGAAGGCAGGAAGTTGCGGGTCGGATCCTCGGCGTAGATGCGCGCCTCCAGCGACCAGCCCCGGAGCTTCACGTCGTCCTGGGTGAAGGGCAGCCTTTCCCCGGCGGCGATGCGGATCATCAGTTCGACCAGATCGACGCCCGTAATCATCTCGGTCACGGGATGCTCGACCTGAAGCCGGGTATTCATTTCCAGGAAGTAGAAATTGCGCTGGGCATCGACGATGAATTCGACGGTACCCGCCGACTTGTAGTTGACCGCTTTGGCCAGCGCCACCGCCTGCTCGCCCATGGCGCGGCGGGTCTTGCCATCCAGGAACGGACTGGGCGCCTCTTCAATCACCTTCTGGTGCCGACGTTGGATCGAACATTCCCGTTCGCCCAGATACACGGTGTTGCCGTAAGCGTCGGCAAGTACCTGGATTTCGATGTGGCGCGGCTCGACAATGTACTTTTCGATGAACACCCGGTCATCGGCAAAGCTGGAGCGCGCTTCGTTTCGGGCCGACTTGAAACCTTCGCGCACCTGGGCGTCGTTGTGAGCCACCCGCATGCCCTTGCCGCCGCCGCCGGCCGAGGCCTTGATCATCACCGGGTAGCCGACCTCGCGGGCGATGGTGACCGCTTCCTCGTCGTCGGCGATCACGCCAAGATAGCCCGGAACGGTGTTGACACCGGCCGCCTTGGCCAGCTTCTTCGACTCGATCTTGTCGCCCATGGCGCCGATGGCGTGGACATCGGGACCGATGAAGGCGATTCCGGCGGCGGTCAACGCCTTGCAGAACGGCGCCTTTTCCGAAAGGAAGCCATAGCCCGGATGCACCGCCTCGGCGCCGGTCTTCCTGCACGCCTCGATGATCCGGTCGGCGATCAGATAGCTTTGGGCCGAAGGCGGTGGCCCGATGAACACCCGTTCATCCGCAATCTCCACATGGAGCGCGGCCGCGTCCGCCTCGGAATAGACGGCAACCGACTTGATGTCCATCCGGCGGGCGGTCTTGATGATTCGGCAGGCGATCTCGCCCCGGTTGGCAATCAGGATTTTTGAAAACATGACGCGCGCCGTTCCCCCTGGAAATCCTGGCCGGCCGCGGGGCTCTCAGGAGCACACCGCTCGGCCGCCTGCGGGATTTGCAGCCGAAATTCATCCCAATGTCAACTGTGGCCCGGTGCCCCGGCCGGCATCGGTGCCATTGGCTTTGCGGTAAGTTGCCGCACCGGCCGGAACCGGAGGGTACGCTATCGCGTCGGTGTCAGGTTGCGGCACATCCGCCCCGGACCGGCGATGCCCGCACCGAATCTGCATGGTCTTTATGAGGCACAGACAGCCTGCGCACCTATAAAGTGCAGCGGAGCAACCTCGCCCCCGCCGGGCCGGATACTGCGGTTTGGCCCGGCGGGGTCGGCACCGAATCAATCGGCCAGAAGTTTGCTGACGCCGAGCCAGCCCGCGACACCCCCGGCGGCCAACGCCACCAGCCGCCACATTTCGGCCCGCGCCGGAACGTCGCGCCACGCCGTGGCCGGCGCGATGGCCTCGCCGATCAGTGCCCCGGAGGCCGTCATCTCGCGGGTTTGCGCCACCGTGAACATCGGCTGCGTCGCTGCCCGGGTGACACCGAACAGCGACCCGGTCAGCGCGCCGCCGGTCAGCAGGTCGGCCGCAACCACGCCGGCGACCACGCCCGCGGTAATCAGCAGTGGCGTCTGGAGCCCCGACGACTCCGCCGCCGCCGGCTGATCGGCGGCCTGGGCCGCCGGCGGCGTCTGCGCGAAGGCCGCTCCCGATGCCAGCAGCAGGCAGCAAACAACCAGAATTCTACCCATCATCAACCCTCCGAAAATCCGACAAATTCAATAAAGGTCCGGGGCCACGGGCGCCTTCCGGCCCGACACGCCCGGGGTCATGGCATGAGAAGCCGGAAAAACGCCCGATTGTTTTCGCCGCCACCCCGCCGCAAGCCCGGGGAGTATACGGTTTTCCCATCACACCTCACCTGTCGAGGATAACAGTGACCGGCCGCGAAGTTCAACACGGCCCTGGCTTCGGCGCGCAAAGGCGCCGGCGCCGACCGTGGCGGCCGTCGTCCTGCCGGCCCTTTGTCCCCGTGACCTCCCGAGGTCAGGGCTGCGCCGGAGCCCCCGGGCCGTCGGCCCGCCGCCGTTCCTCCTCCAGCAGATCCTTGCGCGAGAGCTTGCCGATCAGGGTCTTGGGAAGCTGGTCGCGAAATTCGATGAGTTTCGGCATCTCGATGGGCGACAGCTTGTCCTTGAGAAACGCCAGCAGGTCTTCGGTGGCGAGCGTGCTGCCGTCGGTGAGTTTGATATAGGCTTTGACCGTCTGCCCGCGGTAGGGGTCGGGCAGGCCGGCGGCCACCACCTCCTCAACCAGCGGGTGCTGGTAGATCGCTTCTTCGACGGTGCGCGGATAGACGTTGTAGCCGCCGCACAGGATCAGGTCCTTCAGGCGGTCGACGACGAAGACATAGCCGTCCTCGTCCATGATGCCGATATCGCCGGTGAGCAGCCGGCCGTCGCGCAGCACGAAGGCGGTGTCATCGGCGCGGTTCCAGTAGCCCTTCATCACCTGGGGACCGCGGACGCAGATCTGCCCGCGCCGGCCCGGCGGCAGCACGGTCCGGTCATCGTCCAGGCTCAGAATCTCGATCACGGTGCCCGGCACCGGCAGCCCCACCGAGCCGTCCCGGTAGTCACCCGAAAGCGGGTTGACGGTGGCCACCGGCGACGACTCCGACAGGCCGTAGCCTTCGACCAGGACGCAGCCGGTGTTGCGTTCGAACTGCCGCTTGACCTCGAGGGGCAGTGGCGCGCCACCCGACAGGCAGAAACGGATGGAGGAGAGGTCGTGTTCGGTGCGCCGGGGATGGGCGTTGATCGCGGCGTAGATTGTCGGCACCGCGGGAAACAGCGTCGGTCGCTTGGTGTCGATCAGCCCGAGCAACTCTTCCAGTTCAAAGCGCGGCACCAGCACGATCTCGGCTCCCATCGCCACCGAAACGTTCAGGGCCACGGTCATGGCGAAGACGTGAAAAAACGGCAGCATCGCCAGCATCCGCTCCCGCCCCGGCCTTGCGCCGGGGAAGCACAGCAGGCACTGCCGGGCGTTGGCGCCGAGATTGGCGTGGGTCAGCATCGCGCCCTTGGGCAGGCCGGTGGTGCCGCCGGTGTATTGCAGCACCGCCACGTCCCGGTCCGGGTCGATGGCCACCGGCCCGGGCCGGCCCGGGTTGGCGGTCAGGCTGGAAAAGCTCAGATGGCGGTTGTCCAGCGGGATGGTGGCCAGTTCGGCGCGGCGCGCGAGGGGGAACAGGATGCTCTTGGGAAAGGGCAGGCAGTCGGCCAGCCGGCAGACCACGATGCGGCGGAGCCCGGTTCGCTCCAGCAGCGGCGCCAGCTTGTTGTAGAGCGCCGCGAGATCCAGGGTGATCATGATCGTGGTGCCGCTGTCGTCGATCTGGTGCACCAGTTCGCATTCGGCATAGAGCGGGTTGAAGTTGACCACGGTGGCGCCGGTCTTGAGCACCGCATAATAGGCGATCACGTAGTACGGGGTGTTGGGCAGGAACAGACCGACGTGGTCGCCCTTGCCGAGACCCAGCCGTTGCAGGCCGCAGGTCAGGTGGTCTACCTGCCGCCCGACCTCGCGGTAGCTGGTGCGCCTGTCCATGAAGTCGAGAAACGGCCGGTCGCCAAACCGGGCCACCGCCTCGTCGAACAGTGCCCCCAGGGGTTGGACCGGCAGCGCGGCATGCCAGTCGACATCGGCCGGATAATGGCGAAGCCAGGGATACCTCGACCCGGTTGCGCTTGCGTCATCCATCGTCTTCCCCCCCTTGTCGCAGCGTCCCTGGTTTCGGACCCTGTCACTTTGTAAAATCGGCGCGATCGAGGTCCGCGCCAAGGCCGATGCCCCGGGATCGAACCGGAATCCCGAAATCAAGCCGGAATCGCGGCCGAACCCGCCCGGCCCCGGCACGCCCCCAACCTGTCGCAAAGCCGACACCTGGCCTTGGTCTCTGTTGGACTTCCGCCAGCCTCGCCCGGCCGGAAGACCGGCGTCGCCGGCGGGAAAGCGGCGAATCCGGTCCGCCGCCGCCGCCGGCGCGGTCCCCGGGTGGTCCGGCATGGTGTTTGCATTACCAGAGGCAGGTTAAAGACGGAATCAGTCCGCTGTCCGTCGGCGGTGCTTCGAAGGAGGGAGAGAGACCATGGTGGCTCTGACCGAAAATGCCGTGAATGCCATTCGCCGCGTCTTCGAGACCGCGGAGACGCCACCCGCCGGTCTGCGGATCATGGTCGAGGAGGGCGGCTGCTCCGGCTACCGCTACAAAATGGGGCTTGATTTCCAGGTGCTGGACAGTGACGCGGTGTACCGGGTCCACGATATCACCGTGCTGGTGGATGCCGGAAGCCAGCCGATCCTGGACGGTGTCGAGGTCGATTTCGTCGACGGTCCCGAGGGCGCCGGCTTCGTGATCGAGAATCCCAAGGCCAAGCCCGGCTGCGGGTCGTGCCATTCCCACACCTGCTGACCGAACTGCTGAACGGACGCCAAGTCATGTGGAATTATTCCGAGAAGGTCAAGGATCACTTTTTCAACCCGCGCAATGCGGGCGTGCTCGAGCAGCCCGACGGGGTCGGCGAGGTTGGGTCCATCGCCTGCGGCGATGCGCTGAAGCTGATGATCAAGGTGTCGCCGGCCGACAGCCGGATTCTCGACGCCCGGTTCCAGACCTTCGGCTGCGGCTCGGCGATCGCGTCCTCTTCGGCCCTGACCGAGATGATCATCGGCAAGACCATCGACGAGGCGCTGACCGTCACCAACCAGGACATTGCCGGTTATCTGGGCGGCCTGCCCCCGGAAAAGATGCACTGTTCGGTGATGGGCGCCGAGGCGCTGCGGGCCGCCATCGCCAACTACCGCGGCGAGGCCCTGGAGGCCGAGGATGACGAGGATGGCGCGCTGGTCTGCAAGTGCTTCGGCATCACCGAGGGTCTGCTGACCCGGGCGATCCGCACCAACGCCCTGACCACCGTCGAGACGGTGACGGCCTACACCAAGGCCGGCGGCAGTTGCGCCACCTGCCGGGACAAGATCGAGATGGTGCTGGGCGACGTCAACGCGGACATGGTGAGCGAGGGGCTGTTGGACTCCGCCCGGGCCTTCCGTTACCGCGGCCGTGGTCTGGCCGAGGCCGCGCCCGTCACCACGCCGGCTCCGGCCCGACCGACGGCGCCGGCCCGACCGGCCCAGGTCCGGCCGTCCCACGCGGCCGCCGCAAAGCCGGCCGCGGCCCGGCCGGCCGGTGGGGCGCTGACCCTGGTCAGGAAGATTGCGCTGATCCAGGAGGCCCTGGAGGCGGTGCGGCCGACCTTTCAAAGGGATGGCGGCGACGTGGAACTGGTGGATGTGGACGGCGATACCGTGTCGGTTCAGTTGTTCGGCACCTGCGTCGACTGTAGCATGTCGTCCTTTACCCTGCACATGGTCCAGGAAAAGTTGAGCGAGGCGCTGGGCCGGCCGGTCCGGGTGGTCCCGGCCGACGACAGTCTGGCGGCCTGAACAGAGCCGGTCTTGAATCGGGAAGGAACCCACGGTTATGGAACCTGCGATCTACCTCGATAATAATGCCACCACCCGGGTCGATCCCGAGGTGGTGGCGGCGATGCTGCCCTTCTTTACCGAGCATTTCGGCAACGCCTCGTCCATGCACGGCTTCGGCACCGCGGCCGGGGCCGGGCTGGCCCGGGCGCGGACCCAGATCCAGGCGCTGCTCGGCGCCGCCCACGACCACGAGGTGGTGTTCACCTCGGGCGGTTCGGAATCCGATACCGCGGCGATCCTGTCGGCGCTGGCGGCGTATCCCGAGCGGCGCGAGATCGTCACCTCGGCGGTGGAGCACCCGGCGGTGCTGTCGCTCTGCCAGTATCTGGCCAAGCAGGAGGGGTATCGGCTCCATGTCATCCCGGTGGATGAGCGGGGCCGGCTGGATCTCGAGGCTTACCGGGAGGCCCTGTCCGAGCGGGTTGCGGTGGTTTCGATCATGTGGGCCAACAACGAAACCGGGACCCTGTTTCCGGTGGAGCAACTGGCGGAGATGGCCCACGCCCTGGACATTCCGTTCCATACCGATGCGGTCCAGGTGGTGGGCAAGCTTCCCTTGAAGCTGGCCGACAGCGCCATCGATATGCTGTCGCTGTCGGGGCACAAGCTACACGGGCCGAAAGGCATTGGCGCGCTCTACATCAAGCGTGGGACCCGGTTCCGGCCGCTGATCCGGGGCGGTCACCAGGAACGCGGCCGGCGCGCCGGCACCGAGAATGTTCCGGGCATCGTCGGCCTGGGACGGGCGGCGGAGCTGGCGCTGGCCGGGCTGACGGACGAGAACACCCGGGTCCGGGCACTGCGCGACCGGTTGGAGCAGGGGCTGCTGGCCCGGATCGACCATTGCTTCGTCACCGGCGACGTGGATAACCGGCTGCCCAACACCGCCAATCTGGCCTTCGAATTCATTGAGGGCGAGGCGATCCTGCTGTTGCTCAACCGTGAGGGCGTTGCGGCGTCGTCGGGTTCGGCCTGCACCTCGGGCTCGCTGGAGCCGTCACACGTCATGCGGGCGATGGGCATTCCCTATACCGCGGCCCACGGCGCCACCCGCTTCTCGCTGTCCCGGGAAACCACCGAGGCCGAGATCGACCGGGTGGTCGCGGTGCTGCCGGGGATCGTCGAACGCCTGCGCAGTCTGTCACCGTACTGGAACGCCGCCGAAGGAACCACCAAGACTTTTGAGCCGGCCTATGCTTGATGACCGTCGGCGACCAGGGGCAAGACCCCTGGTCGCTGCCTGAGGACTGTCGGTGACCGGGGGCAAGGCTCCCGGTCACCGAAGGCAACGGAGGAGAACACCCATGCTTCGAGCCAGCATCAACGACACCACGCTCCGCGACGGTGAACAGGCGCCAGGGGTGGCCTTTACCACCGAGGAGCGTCTGGCCATCGCCCGCGCGCTGGACGGCGCCGGAGTGCCCGAGTTGGAGGTGGGCGTGCCGGCGATGGGTGAGGCCGAGCAGGACGATATCCGGGCCATCGTCGGCCTGGGGTTGCGTGCCCGCCCGATTGCCTGGTGCCGGATGAGACGGGACGATATCGTTGCCGCCGCTGGTTGCGGCGTACCGATGATTAACCTGTCAATCCCGGTTTCGGATCAGCAGATCGCGAAAAAGTTGAACCGTGATCGGAACTGGGTGCTGGCCCATGTCCCGGCGATGGTGGCGCTGGCCCAGGACCAGGGGTTGATGGTCGCGGTGGGCGGTGAGGACTCCTCGCGCGCCGATCCCGACTTCGTCCTGCGGGTGATGGAGGTGGCACAACGCGCCGGCGCGGTGCGTTACCGCTTCGCCGACACCCTGGGCATCCTGGATCCCTTTACGACACGGGAATTGTTCCGAAAGTTGAGTCGCGAGACCGATCTGGTGCTGGAGATTCATGCCCACGACGATTTGGGCATGGCCACCGCCAACTCGTTGGCGGCGGTGCTGGGCGGGGCCACTGCGGTCAGCGTCACGGTCAATGGCCTGGGCGAGCGCGCCGGCAACGCCGCGTTGGAAGAGGTGGTGGTGGCGCTGTCCTACCTGCATCAGCGCGAGACCGGCATCGATCCCCGCCATCTTCCCGGGCTGTCGGCGCTGGTGGCCGACGCCGCCCGGCGTCCGGTGCCGGCCAGCAAGAGTGTGGTCGGCGCCGCGGCCTTTACCCACGAATCGGGGATCCACGTTCACGGCCTGCTCAGTGATCGCCTGAACTATCAGGCGGTGGACCCGGCGGCCTTGGGCCGTCACCACCGGATCGTGCTGGGCAAGCATTCCGGGATTACCGCGGTCATGGAGGTGATGCGCGGCCACGGCCTGACCGTGGGGCCGGTTCAGGCCCGGGCGGTGCTGGCCCATATCCGCCGCCACGCCACCCTTGCCAAGGCCGAGCCAACGGTGGAGGATCTTCGGCGTTTCCTCGGCGAGGTCATGACCCATTCGGAAACGGGAGGTCGGGCATGAGTGCGTTTTTGGACCGGATGGCGGCGCTGGCCTCCGCGGAGGATTTTTTCACCGCTCTCGGCGTCCCCTTCGAGCAGCGTGTGCTTCACGTGAAACGTTTGCACATTCTCAAGCATTTTCATGAAAAGCTGGCCGCCCTGGACCTGACCGGTCTCGACGATGCCGCCCAGTCCGAGACCTATGCCCGGGCGCTGGCGGCGGCCTATGCCGATGCTCAGACCGTGGACCCTCAGCAGGCCGGGCTGTTCAAGGTGTTTCAGCACTGTGCGCCGACCCCGCCCGGCCGGGCTTTCGTGCCGCTGGACTCGGTGACGCGGTAGTGTCCGCGTCCGGGGGGCGTCCCATAGGCGTCGGGGTCGGGCTCCGGTCCTGACTTTGCAGGACTCTGCCCTGCACCCGCAAGGAGGCGCGCCTCCTTGACCTCCAAACGTTAAAGGTTCAAAGGGCCGACCGGCCCTTTGCGGGTCTGGGCAGAGCCCACTCCCTTTGCGGGTGTCGCGGAACCCACTATGGCCCCCGGATTCCCGTGCCGTCAGACCGCGTAATGCTCGCGGTACCAGGCGACGAACCGCGGCACCCCAACTTCAATCGGTGTGGTTGGCGCGAAGCCCAGGAGTTCGCGCGTCGCTGTGATATCAGCAAATGTCTGCTCCACGTCTCCCGGCTGCATCGGCGCATATTCTTTGATCGCCGTCCGGCCTAACGCCTGCTCCAGCAGTCCGATCAGCTTCATCAGCGATTCGGACTGATTGTTGCCGATGTTGAACACCCGATGGGGCGCGCCGGCGGCGCCCGGGTCAGGCGGCGGCCGGTCGAGGGCCGCGACGACCCCGGTGACGATGTCGTCGATGAAGGTGAAGTCGCGCCGCATATGGCCATCGTTGAAGATGGTGATCGGCTGGTTGTCCAGAATCGCCCGGCAAAACTTGAACAGCGCCATGTCGGGTCGTCCCCACGGTCCATAGACCGTGAAAAAGCGCAGACCGGTCTGGGGAATCCGATAGAGGTGACTGTAGGTGTGGCTCATCAGCTCGTCGGCCTTCTTGGTCGCGGCGTAGAGCGAAATCGGCTGGTCGACCCGGTCCTCCACCGAAAACGGCAGTTTGGTGTTGCCGCCATAGACCGAACTGGAACTGGCATACACCAGATGGCCGAAGCCCGGCCGGTGCCGGCACCACTCCAGCACCACCAGATGGCCGAGAATATTGGCGCTGATATAGTCAAAGGGATGGTCGATGGAATGCCGGACGCCGGCCTGGGCCGCCAGATGGATGGCGGCGGTGATGTCCCCGGCGTGGGGCGCCAGCGCGGCGTTGAAGCCCTCGCGGTCGGCGATATCGACCCGGTGGAAAGAAAAGCGCGGATGGCCGGTCAGCCGGGCCAGCCGCGCCTCCTTCAGGCGGACGTCATAATAGGCATTGAGATTATCGACACCGATGACGGTGTCGCCGCGGGACAAGAGCCGCCCGGCAACGTGAGAGCCAATAAAGCCAGCGGCACCTGTGACCAGAATGGCCATCGGGACTCCTGTGATCGAAGGGAAAAAGAGCAGGCCGGCGCCAGGGCGCCGCCTTTGGCACGGGTGTTTTTGGCACGGGTGTTCAGGCCGCCGGGCCCGGTGTGGTGGCAGCACCCCGGAGCCACGCCCCGCCGGTCCGCGCACCGACCGCAGCCAAATCGACGGCGCACCGATCCGGCACGGCGGGCAGACGTGGTCTCGCTTTCGGAATCCCGCCTAGTGGCCGCCGGCCCCGGTCCGGGCGCCGGCCCGAAGCACGAACTGCCGGCCGCAATAAGGACAGGTCCCCTGATGGTCCTTTTCCACGGCAATATAGACCTTGGGATGACCCAGCGGGCCACCCCCGCCGTCACAGCCGACGGTCGTTGACTCCACGGTGATGGTCTCGATCGGCTGCATCGCATGGCTCCCTTGCGTTGGTTCCCGACGGTCCGGTTGACCGGCGGACAGGCGGGATGATACCCAATGGCGCGGTGCAATCAACGACTTTACGGAGTCGTGGCAAAGGCGAACGGGGGAACCGGAGTGTTTGGCCGGCTGCTTTCCCGGGCGGTGGCCCCAGGCCCCGACCTGCCGCCCGGCGATGCCGTGGCGATCCGAGGCCTGAACAAGGTTTATCGGGCCAGCGGCAACGATGCGTCGCCCCGGGTGGCGTTGCGGGCCATCGATCTGACCATTCCTCGGGGGTCGCGGTTCGGCCTGCTCGGCCCCAACGGCGCCGGCAAATCGACGCTGATCAATATTCTGGCCGGGCTGGTGATCAAAACCGCCGGCGCCGTAACCGTGTGGGGCTTCGATATCGACCGCCAGCCGCGGCAGGCGCGGCAGGCCATCGGCGTGGTGCCCCAGGAGATTAATTTCGATCCGTTCTTCACACCACGCGAGTTGCTCGACCTCCAAGCCGGACTCTACGGGGTGCCCCGACGGGAGCGTCGGACCGCCGAACTGCTGGAAGCGGTGGGGCTGGCGGACCACGCCGACGCCTACGCCCGCAGCCTTTCGGGGGGCATGCGCCGACGCCTGATGGTGGCCAAGGCCATGGTTCACGCGCCGCCGGTGCTGGTGCTGGACGAACCGACCGCGGGGGTCGATGTTGATCTGCGCCGCCACCTTTGGGACCATATCCGGGAGCTGAACCGGCGCGGCGTCACCATCCTGCTGACCACCCATTACCTCGAGGAGGCCCAGCAACTGTGCGACACCATCGCCATCATCGACAGTGGTGACCTGATCGCGTGCGAGCCGACCCGGACCCTGGTGGGCCGGCTCGACCGCAAGGAAATTGCCATCACCGTTGACCGGAGCCTCGAGGCGGTGCCGGTGGCGCTGGCCGGCTGGCCCGTCGAACTGGTTGAGGGGCGACGGCTGGTGGTTCGTTACCGCCCCAGCCAGGTCCGGGTCGATGAGGTGTTGGCGGCGGTTCGGGCCGCCGGCCTGGGAATCGTCGATCTCAGCACCAGAGAAGCCGATCTGGAGGACATCTTTCTGGAGCTGACCCGCAACCACCGGGGCCGGAACCCGGAGGAGGACGGCAGCCATGGGTCCGGTTAGGACCGGAAGCAGCGGTCGGGGCGCGCGGGCCGGCTGGTGGCTGGGGCTGCTGGCGCTGGTCGGTTGCGCCTCGACCGTCCAGTCGCTGAGTCAGCCGATGGGGCCGCCGGTCTCCGCCCCCCGACTTGGCGACGATGCGGTGACCACCGCCGATGGCTACCGTTTGCCGCTGAAGGTGTGGCGCCCGGAAGGCGGGACCGCAGCGGTGCTGTTGGCGGTGCATGGTTTTAACGATTACGCCAACGCCTACGCCAACGCCGGGCCGGTCTTCGCCCGTCACGGCATCCTGACTTATGCCTACGACCAGCGGGGCTTTGGCGCCACCGGGCATCCCGGCATCTGGCCGGGCACCGCGACCCTGATTTCGGACCTGCAAACCGTGGTCGGGCTGCTGCTCCGACGCCATCCCGGGGTGCCCCTTTACCTCCTGGGCGAGAGCATGGGCGGCGCGGTGGTGATGACCGCGCTGGCCGAACCCCGGTCGCCGGACCGGCCCCTGGCCCGGGTCGCCGGCGCGGTGCTGGTGGCGCCGGCGGTATGGGGGCGCGAAACCATGGCGCTGTTGCCGCGGCTGGCGCTGGCCGTGACCAATACCCTGGTACCGGGGATCTCTCTGACCGCGCCGGCCGCCTTGCACATCCGTCCGTCGGACAATGACGAGATGCTGCGCGCTTACAGCCGCGATCCGCTGGTGATCAAAGCGACTCGAGTCGACGCGATGAACGGGCTGGTGGCGCTGATGGGCGACGCACTCGCCCTCGCCCCCCAATTCCAGGCGCCGGCCTTGATTTTATATGGCGTTCATGACCAGATTTTGCCGCATCCGGCCATTGAGCGCATGCTTGCCAGCCTGCCCGCCGGCCGGCAACGGGTGGCGATTTACCCCGATGGCTGGCACATGCTGCTGCGTGACCGGCAGGGCGACGTGGTGGTCGACGACATCGTGTCCTGGCTTCTCAAGCCCTTGGCGCCCCTGCCGAGCGGTGCCGACCGCATCCCCCGGAGCCGCCTCGGCACGCCCTGACGCCGGGGTTAACCTATTCAATTTCCAAAGATTTCCCGGAAAGCTGGATCGACCCGGGCGGACCTCCCGCCCGGGCTGCGGTCCGTCGCCGGCCGATCGGGGCCGGTTCTTGGCGGTGCCCGCGGTTCGCCCGGGCATCCCCGGGAGCGGACGTCGTTTCCGTAAAACAATCCATCGCCGCCGTCAGATTGAGATAGCGGGTTGCTTGTACTGCCGACCTCGCATACATTGGTACCGGGACATCGCTTCCGACCGGGGTGCCGGCGTGGCCCCCACTGTTTTGATACCGGTCTCCCGGATCAACAGGGGCCGGGTTGGGCAGCGGGATCAATGGCGGCCCACGGTCAGCGGCGAATGATAGTGCGAGTGGTATCGGTAGCCAGTAAGAGATGATTCCAAAAAAAAAGAGCGCGTGATCCTTGTTTTTTTGTGCTAATCGTCTCACATTAAATGTCAAGGTCGCCCTTCCCGGGTAAGGATTGTCCCGGGGAGGGAGGCAGGTTGGGCTCGGCGGGCCTGGAACGGCCGGCCGTTCACGCAAGAGGGTGGTATGATCAAGAAAGCGGAAGAGAGTGTGAGGCCGGTGCGCAAGGCCAAGCGGTCCATTGCCAAGGATGGCCCGAGCCCGATCGATGTTCATGTCGGTTCGCGGGTCCGGTTGCGCCGTACCCTGCTGGGAATGAGCCAGGAAAAGTTGGGAGAGGCCATCGGCCTTACCTTCCAGCAGGTCCAGAAGTACGAGCGCGGCATGAACCGCATCAGCGCGTCCAAGCTGTGGAAGTTGTCGAACGTGCTGGATGTGCCGGTATCGTATTTCTTCGACGACCTGGGCGTCGATGAGGACGGTCAGACCCCGGCCCTGTCGAGCGGCGAGCCCAGCAGCGGCGATACCCTGGCCCTCGATCCCATGGCCAAGCGGGAGACCCTGGAGCTGGTTCGCGCCTACTACAAGATCGGCGATCCGCTGGTCCGTCGGCGCCTGTTCGAGCTGACCAAGGCCGCGGCCGGCGCCGGCGACCATACGGCGGTGGAATAGCCGTCCGGGCGGCCGGGCATTTTGGCCGCAGCCGGTTCAGGGCACGCCGTCCCGGGGAGGGACGGCGCGCGGCCTTGGCGTCCGGCGCTCAAGCGGGCGCCGGCGGTTTCGGATGGAAATAAAGCGGGCTCTGCCCGCACCCGCCGGGGCCGCAGACCCCGCGGACCCCGGTGACGTTTAGTCGCTGGTCCTGATCAGGTCTCCCTGCGGTCGCGACGGTGTCGGCGCCGGTCGGGCGAGGAAGCGGCGGATCAGGGTCCGGGCTTCGGGCGAGTCCCAGTCGGCCGCGCCTTCGATACGGCCGAGCACCCGGCCTTGCCGGTCGATCAGTACCGAGGTCGGCAGGCTGTGGCTGCCCCAGGCATTGAGCGCCGCGGCGTCGGGATCGAGGTAGAGTGCCAGATGGTCGAGGCCGTGCCGTCGCAGGAACGGCTCGACGGTCGCGCGACCGCCCCGGTCCACCGAGACCGCCACCACCTGGAAGCCGTCGCCGCCGAATTCGGCCTCCAGGCGATCCAGGGCGGGCATTTCCTCGACGCAGGGCGGGCACCACGTCGCCCACAGATTCAGCAGCACCAGCGTACCGGAGAACGCCTCCAATCCCAGCCGGCGACCGGCGCCGTCGGTGAAGCTCATGCCCGGCGCCGGCTCCAGGGTCGGGGCGGGGGCGAACGGGTGTGCGTCGGCCGCGGCCGCCGGCCCGGGCATCGCCGGCACCGTCATCAACAGCACCGGCAGCAACAGCGCCATTGCGACGGCGCGCAAAACGCGCATAGTAGCCTCCGAGCCCGTGGCCCCCCTGTCAGAATCCCGACCGCCCATGACCGATCCCCTCTCCGATACCGCCGCCTCCGGGCCGTCCGCCGGGACGGGTGCCAACGCCCTGTGGGGCGGCCGCTTTGCCGCCGGCCCGGCGGCAATCATGGAGCGGATTAACGCCTCCATCGGCTTCGACCGCAAGCTCGCCGCCCAGGACATCGCCGGTTCCCAGGCCCACGCCGCGATGCTGGCCCGCGCCGGCCTGCTGTCCCAAGACGACGCCCGGCGCATCCAGACCGGCCTGACCCAGGTGTACCAGGAAATCGACTCGGGGGTCTTCCCGTTCAAGACCGCCCTCGAAGACATTCACATGAACGTCGAGGCCCGGCTGGCCGAGCTGATCGGCGAACCGGCCAAGCGCCTGCACACCGCGCGCTCGCGCAACGATCAGGTGGCGACCGACTTCAAGCTGTGGGTGCGCGACGCCCTGGACCGGCTCGACGCCGGCCTTCGGGATCTCCAGGCGGCGCTGATCGGGCAGGCCGAGCGCCATGCCGCCACCGTGATGCCCGGGTTCACCCATCTGCAACCGGCGCAACCGGTGACGTTCGGTCATCACCTGCTGGCCTATGTCGAGATGTTCGGCCGCGACCGCAGCCGGGTCGCCGCCGCCCGGGTCCGACTGAACGAGTGCCCGCTGGGCTCGGCGGCGCTGGCCGGTACCCCATACCCCATCGATCGCGACCATACCGCAGCGGCGCTGGGCTTCGACCGACCCACCGCCAACTCGCTGGACGCGGTGTCCGACCGCGACTTCGCCCTCGATTACCTGGCCGGTGCCGCCATCACCTCGGTTCATCTGTCGCGCTTTGCCGAAGAGATCGTGATCTGGTGTACCGCCCAATTCGGTTTCATCCGGCTTTCGGACGCCTTCACGACCGGTAGTTCGATCATGCCCCAGAAACGCAACCCGGATGCCGCGGAGCTGGTTCGGGCCAAGTCCGGGCGGGTGATCGGGGCCTTGACCGGCTTGTTGGTTGCGCTTAAGGGGTTGCCGCTCGCCTATTCCAAGGATATGCAGGAGGACAAGGAACCGGTGTTCGAGACCGATGAAACACTGGCGCTGTGTCTGGCGGCAACTGCCGGCATGGTGCGCGACATGGTGGCCGATCCCGCCGCCATGCGCCGGGCCGCCGAGCGCGGCTTCCTGACCGCCACCGACCTTGCCGACTGGCTGGTCCAGGAGTTGGGGTTGCCGTTCCGCGAGGCCCATCATGTCACGGGCCGGCTGGTCAGGCTGGCCGAGGACCGGGGCAAGGGCCTGGCCGAGCTGGACCTGCCGACGCTGCAAGGGGTGGAGCCGCGGATCACCGCGGAGGTCTATCGGGCGTTGAGCCTCGACGCCTCGGTGGCCAGCCGCCGCAGCTTCGGCGGCACCGCGCCCGACCGGGTTCGCGCCGCGGCAGCGTCGGCCCGGGAGCGTTTCCTGTGAGCGCCCGGTCGATGGACGCCCGGCCGGGCCGGCGCCGGTTCGTCGGCATGGCGCTGGCCGGCGCCGCAACTCTGCTGGCCGGCTGCGGTCGCAAGCCCAGCCGCGTCGATCCGCCCGAGGACGCCGGTCCCGACGCCCTCCGCTATCCGTGGGCCTATCCCAACAAGAACTCGGATCCGCACGGGACGGTCCCGCCGTCCCAGGCCGTGGTGCCGCCCGGCACGACGCCGGCGCCCGCGACCCAGACCCCCGCGACCCAGACTCCTGCGACCGCGTCACCACCGCCGCGGCCGTTGCCACCGCAGCAAAGCTATCCCAAGATCATCACACCGCAGGATTTGCAGCCGAACGGGTCTCTGGGAGGCTCCGGCACATGGCCGGACAAGCCATGACCGCCTTTGACTATCGGGACGGCGTGCTGCACGCCGGGGCGGTGTCCCTGGCCGAGGTGGCCGGGGCGGTGGGGACGCCGGTCTATTGTTACGTCGGCTCCGCCCTGGCCGACGCCTACCGGAGCTTCGCCACGGCCTTTGCCGGTCAGGACGTGGCGGTTTGCTACGCCCTCAAGGCCAATTCCAACCAGGCGGTGGTGCGGACGCTGGCGCGGCTGGGGGCCGGTGCCGATGTGGTTTCGGAAGGCGAACTGATGCGGGCGCTGGCCGCCGGCATTCCGCCGGAGCGCATCGTGTTTTCGGGCGTCGGTAAGAGCCCCGAGGAGATGCGGGCGGCGCTCGGCGCCGGCATTTACCAGTTGAACGTCGAGTCGCTGCCTGAACTCGAGGCGCTCAGCGCGGTGGCCACCGGCCTGGGTGCGGTCGCACCGGTGGCGCTGCGGGTCAATCCCGACATTGACGCCGGCACCCACCACAAGATTGCCACCGGCCGCAAGGAGAACAAGTTCGGGATCGATTTCGACCACGCCCGGGCCGTCTACGCCCGGGCGGCCGCGCTGCCCGGGCTGCGGGTGGCCGGGGTCGCGGTCCATATCGGCTCGCAACTGACCAGCCTCGCGCCGTTTCGCGCCGCCTTCAAGAAGGCGGCGCAACTGGTTCGGGTCCTGCGTGCCGATGGTCACGCCATCGACCGGATCGATCTGGGGGGCGGGCTGGGCATCGTTTACCGGGAGGAAACCCCGCCGTCGCCGGCCGATTACGCCGCGCTGGTGGCCGAGACCACCGGTGATCTGGGCTGTCGGGTCCTGCTCGAGCCGGGCCGCGCCCTGGTCGGCAATGCCGGAGTGTTGCTGACCCGGGTGCTGTACGTCAAAGCCGGCCAGCACCGGCGCTTCGTGATCGTCGATGCCGCCATGAACGACCTGATCAGGCCGAGCCTGTACGACGCCTGGCACGGCATCGTGCCGGTGGCGCTGCCGGTGCCCGGGACCCCGACCGAGCCGTTCGACGTGGTCGGACCGGTGTGCGAGACCGGCGATACCTTCGCCCTGCAACGGCCGCTGGTCCCGCCCCGGTCCGGCGACGTGATGGCGGTCCTCTCTGCCGGGGCTTACGGCGCGGTGATGGCCTCGACCTACAACACCCGGCCGCTGGTGCCCGAGGTGCTGGTTGAGGGCGACCGGTTCGCGGTGATCCGGCCGCGGGTCGGGTGCGCCGAGCTGCTGGCTCTCGATCGCCTGCCGCCGTGGCTGGTGTGATACCGGCGGGTGTCAAGTGTGGGCTCTGCCCACGCCCGCAAAGGGCCGGCCGGCCCTTTGAACCCATGATGTTACGGTAAGGAGTGCCGGGCCACTAATCGTAGGTTCCGAAACTTTTCGCAAGGCTGCCCGCGACCAGATACCAGCCGTCGACCACCACAAAGAAAATGATCTTGAACGGCATCGAAACCATGGTCGGCGGCAGCATCATCATACCCATGGCCATCAGCACCGAGCCGACCACCACGTCGATGATCAAAAACGGCAGGAACAACAGAAAACCGATCTCGAACGCCCGCTTGATCTCGGAAATCATGAAGGCCGGAATCAGGACCTGAAGCGGAATCGCGGTCGGGTCGGTCACGGGGCCGCTGCGCGACATGTCGAGGAACAACTGAAGATCATGCTCCCCGGTCTGGCGCAGCATGAAGGCATGGAGCGGCTTGACGGTTCGCTTGAACGCCTCGACCTCGTCGATCTCCTCGTTGATCAACGGCTTGATGCCGTCATCATACGATCGCTGGAACACCGGCGCCATGATGAAGAAGGTCATGAACAGCGCCAGGCTGATCATCACGGTGTTGGGCGGCACCTGCTGGATGCCCATGGCGGTGCGCAGAAACGACAGCACGATGATGATCCGCGTGAAACAGGTCATCATGACCAGAATCGACGGCGCCAGTGACAGCACCGTCATCAACGCCAGCAGTTCCAGGATGCGGCCGGTCATGGTGCCGCCGCCACCGCCGCCAAGGTCGAGAGTCATGCTCTGTGCCCAGGCCGTGGCCGGGGACAGCAGGAAAAGACCAGGGATCGCCACCAGCACGGTTCCGGCCAGTACGGCACCTCCGCTGGCGGTGGCGGTGCGGGCCGGCGCGGGGCAGGCGAGGCGGGCGGAAAGCGGCGAAGGAGTCATGACGGGCTGTCCTTGACGCGAGAGGCCGCGGGCGGTTCGGGAGCCGGTGGCGCGATTCCGGTTTCGATCACGATTTCGCCGGTCGCCCCCAGCAGCAGCAGATGTTCCACATCGTCCCGGCGGACCAGCACCAGCCGCCGCCGGACATCCAACTGGCGGACTTCGACGATGCCGAGGCGCGGCCGGCGTCCGGTCCCCCGCGGAATCGGGGTGCCGGTGATCACGCCGCTTGCCGCCAGTCGCCGCAGCACCCAGCCGGTACACCAGATCAGCGCCAGGACCGCGGCCAGGGCCACGGCAAAACGCATCAGGGTCTCGAGAGTCAGGTCGTCGGGAGGGGCGCCGGTCATGGGGCACGTCCGGTCACAGGTCGCGTCCGGTCACAGCTCGCGGCCGGTGGCGGCGCGATAGGCTTCGGCGGCCCGTGCCGGTGCCGGTGCCGGCTCCGCCGGGCGGCGCCGGACTGGATCCCCGGTCGGGCGGTTCCGGCGTCTTAACTGGCCTTCCAGGGCGTCGAGGGCGCCGGTCAGTCCGACCAACTGCGGCACCAGGGCGCGAGCGGCGCCGCTCTCGAGGGCGGCGACCGCGGCGCACAGGGTGCGGACCCGCCGGTCAAGCCCGGTGAGATCGATCGGATCGCCGGCGTCGGCCCGGCTGCGGGCGCCGCCGATCACCGCCGCCAGTTCTTCGATGGCCCGGGCGATGGCGTCGCGATCGACCGGCAGTTCCGGGTCGGGGATGGCACTGTTGGTCGGTGTGGTCATGCCGGTGCTCCCGCCTCAGGGCTTTGGCCGTTGGCCAGATAGACATGGGCCAGGATCTCGGCCACCGCAACGATGGCCTCCATCGGGATTTCCGAATCCACCTCCACCGCCGCCAGAATCTGGGCAAGATCGGCATCTTCCCGGACCTTGACGCCGTTGGCAAAGGCCAGTTCGAGAATCTGCTCGGCCACCGCGCCGCGACCGGTGGCCACCACCCGGGGCAACCCCTCCCGACCCGGTTCATGGGTCAGCGCCACCGCCACCGGCCGTTGGGGCCGGCGTGGCGGCGTCTGCGATCCTGAACCCGGCATTCGGCCCCCCCCTTGTTCACCGGCCGGCGGTTGAGCCCGGCCGGCGCTCTCGAGTCGTCCGGCCCCACATCCCGGGGGCGGTCAGGGTTGACGTTGATGCGGCGGCGGCTGCGGCGGCCGTTGACCGCGGCCGGCCGGCGCCTGGATCGGCGAGATCACCAGATCGATCTCGGTCCCCTTGCTGTCGTCCCGTTGGGGCGCAAGGCGCAGGGTTGCCACCCGGTTGCCCCTTGTGTAGGAAATCGAAGTCCGGCGCGAGCGCACGATCGCCGTTTCAACCCATCCCACCTTGGGCATCTCGGCGCGATAGAACTGGGTGATTTGCAGTACGGTGTAAGGGGCGGTGAGGAACACCTGCCCCGACCAGTCCTCGTCATCGCCGATGATCACCGTGTCGCCCAGCACCACCGTACTGTTGGGCGGCACCGGAAACTGCGGAATCCGCAAAACGTCGGGCGGCACGTCCGGGCCGGTATCGGTGCCGGCGCCGGGCAGGTCGGAGCCGGACTGGGGCCAGGTCAGGTTCTGCGCCTGACCGTCGGTGGTCCAGCAACCGGCGCACATACCCGCCAGCACACCCAATACCACCATTCGGTGTATCGTTTCGGCCAATGGCGCCCGTATTCCGTTCATGATCCGCCCGAGTCCTGACAGGCATCTGCCGAAACAGCCCGGACCTGCCGCTGCACCGGGGCCGTGGTTCACATTTGAAGGGTTTCGCCCCCCCTTGGCAAGTTATACCAGCGGGACACCGCACCGGCCAGCGGGACACCGTACCGGGATGACCGGGGGAGGGCTGGCATCGACCCAACCTCCGGCCGGTGGCCGCTGGCGATCGTAAGACCGGCGAGCGGAAAGGATGGCCCATTGGGGGCTTGGCCCCATAGGCGCCAGGATATCACTATCATCTTGATTTTGCAGGGCTCTGCCCTGCACCCGCAAGGAGGCTCGCCTCCTTGACCTCATTCACGTCATGGGTTCAAAGGGCCGGCCGGCCCTTTGCGGGTGTGGGCAGAGCCCGCAAAACCCTTCCATTTCAACGATTCATCGTAACCTGGCGCCTATGGGGCTTCGCCCCCGGACCCCCTTTTTGACCCGTCAGGCGGGCTTTTTGGGTTTGGGCAGGTCCGGCTTGATGTGCAGTTCCCTGAGCCGCTCCGGGGGCACCGGGGCCGGGGCCTGCATCATCAGGTCCTGGGCCTGCTGATTGAGCGGGAAGCAGATCACCTCGCGGATGTTCGGCTCGTCGGCCAGCAGCATGACGATGCGGTCGATGCCCGGGGCCGAACCGCCGTGGGGCGGCGCACCCAGCTTGAACGCCGACAGCATGCCGCCAAAGCGCAGTTCCAACTCCTCCCGCGGATAGCCGGCGATGGCAAAGGCTTTGTACATCACCTCGGGCAGATGGTTCCGAATCGCGCCCGACGACAGTTCCACGCCATTGCACACGATATCATACTGATAGGCGTTAATGGTCAGCGGGTCCCGGGTCTCCAGCGCCTCCAGCCCGCCTTGGGGCATCGAGAACGGGTTGTGGCTGAAGTCGATCCGGCCGGTCTCCTCGTTCAATTCGAACATCGGAAAGTCGGTGATCCAGCAAAAGCGGAAGGCGTTCTTTTCGCAGAGATCCAGCTCCGCGGCGATCTTCATCCGCGCCTGGCCCGCGAGCTTGTTGGCGGCGGCGGTCTGGTCGCACACGAAGAACACCGCGTCGCCATCCTCGAGCCCGACTGCGGCCCGCAGCACCTGCTGGGCCTCGGGCGGCACGAACTTGGCGATGGGTCCCTTGCCGGCGCCGGCCTCGAACAGGATGTAGCCGAGCCCGGGGGCGCCGAGGCCCTTGGCCCAGTCGTTGAGCTTGTCGAAGAAGCTGCGCGGGCGTCCGCCCACCGCCGGCGCCCGGATGCCGCGGACCACCCCGCCCTTGGCGATGACGTCCCGGAAGGCGCGGAACTCCACATCGGCGCGCTGGAACACCGCGGTCAGATCGGTGATGACCAGCGGGTTGCGCAGATCCGGCTTGTCGCTGCCGTAACGGAGCAGGGCGTCGGCATAGGTCAGCCGGGGAAACGGCGGCGCGGTGAGGGCCGGCGGCACCGGCCGGCGGAAGCCGCCGAATTCGGCGAACACCCCGTGCAGCACCGGCTCGATGGCGGCGAACACGTCGTCCTGGGTGACGAACGCCATCTCGAAGTCAAGCTGATAGAACTCGCCCGGCGAGCGGTCGGCCCGGCTGTCCTCGTCGCGGAAACACGGCGCGATCTGAAAGTAACGGTCGAATCCCGCCATCATCAGCAACTGCTTGAATTGCTGCGGCGCCTGGGGCAGGGCGTAGAACTGGCCGGGATGCAGCCGGCTCGGGACCAGAAAGTCGCGGGCGCCCTCGGGACTGGACGCGGTCAGGATCGGGGTCTGGAATTCGACGAAGCCGCCCTCGATCATCCGGCGCCGGATCGACGAGATCACCTGACTGCGCAACAGGATGTTGCGATGCATCTTGTCCCGCCGCAGGTCCAGGAAGCGGTAACGCAGGCGCGTTTCCTCGCCGGCATCGGCGTCGCTGTTGACCTGGAGCGGCAGCATCTCCGCCACACTCTCCACCGCGACCGCGCCGGCCTGAACCTCGATCCGGCCGGTCGGCAACTTGTCGTTGACCGTCTCGGCGCTGCGCGCCACCACCGGACCGGTAACGGTGATCACCGATTCCAGCCGCAAGCCTTCGAGGGTCGTGAACAGCGCCTGGGACGAATCGGCGACGATCTGGGTCAGACCGTAGTGGTCGCGCAAATCGATGAACAGCAGATTGCCGTGATCGCGCTTGCGGTGAATCCAGCCGGAAAGGCGAACCGTCCGGCCGGCGTCTTCGAGGCGCAGGGCGCCGCAGGTATGGGTACGATAAGGATGCATGGCCTGGGAGAACCTTTGACGAGAGAGTCCAACACCACACCGGGACGGGCCCGATGTCAAGGTCGCGGCATCGGGGGGGCGCGGCGCGGCGCCCGGATACCGGAACGGCACCATTGCCCCGGTGAACTGGCATGGAGGGCGGACGGCCGGCAAAGGGTTCCGGCTAATCCTGGCGCGAAAGAACCTGCCATTTCGTCGCCGAAACGCCGGACTCCAGGCTCAGCCGCGCCACCATCCGCTCCACGGCCGGATCGTCGCGGCTGGCGGAAACAAAGGTCGCGACCACCGCGACCTGCCCGCCGGGTGACAGCCGCTGGCTGTCGAGCTGACGCAGCCCAAGGTCGCCGCTCTGGAGCAGCAATGCCCGAATGCGGGTTTCGTCGCCGCAGTCGCAGGTGGTGCTGATCAGATACTCCACCTCCGGTTCTGTGGTGAAGGGCTGCCCGAGCCGGTTGATCAGGTCGGCCAACGGGTGCAGCAACAGATTGGCGGCGACCACCAGTCCCGCCGCCATTGCCGCCGCGACCGTCTGTCCGGCGCCGGCGAAGGCCCCCACCGCCGCGGAACACCACAGAGTCGCCGCGGTATTGAGGCCGTGGACGTTGAGCCCCTGGCGCATGATCACGCCTGCGCCAAGGAAGCCGATCCCCGACGCCACCTGCGCCGCGACCCGGTTGAGACCGGTGGCGTCGCCTGCCGCCGCGGCGGCGATCAGGACGAAGGTCGCCGCTCCCACCCCAACCAGGGCGTTGGTCTGAAGCCCGGCCATGTGGTGTCGCCACTGCCGTTCGGCGCCGATCACCGATCCCAGAACCAGGGCGGTTCCCAGCCGCAACGCCATATCCTGTTCCACCATCATCCGGTCCCGTCGCCTGCCGTCCGCCCGATCGCGGCCGGCGGCGACTTTACCGGACCGGGGCCGGGGGCGCGAGCACCGCGACCGCGATGCCGCCGCTGGGGTGATCGTAGCCGTGACCCAGCACCGGGTGCGGCCGGTAGGGTTCGGCCAGTTGCGCCAGCTCCTCGGCGTCGAGCCGGAGTTCGAGCGCCCGCACGGCGTCCTCCAGGTGACGGGGCTTGGTGGCGCCGATGATCGGGGCGGTGACGCCCGGTTGATGCAGCAGCCAGGCCAGCGCCACCTCGGCGTTGGAGGCGCCGCGCCGCGCCGCCACCTCGCTGACCCGGTCGACCACCGCGAAATCGTCCTCGCGATAGTACATGCCCTGGGCGAAGCGGTCGTTTTGCGCCCGCAGGGTTTCGCCGCTGCGGTCGCGACTGCGGTTGCCGGCCAGAAAACCCCGGGCCAGCGGACTCCAGGGAATAAGCCCGATGCCTTCGGCCCGGCACAGCGGGATCATTTCCCGCTCTTCCTCGCGGTAGATCAGATTGTAGTGGTTCTGCATGGCGACGAATCGGGCCAGCCCGCGCCGCTCGGCCAGCGCCAGATACCGGGCGAATTGCCAGGCGTACATGCTGCTGGCGCCGATATAGAGCGCCTTGCCGGCCCGAACCACGTCGGTCAGCGCCTCCAGCGTCTCTTCGATGGGGGTCGCCGGGTCGAACCGATGAATCTGATAAAGGTCAACGTAATCCAGTTGCAGGCGGCGCAGGCTGGCGTCGACGGCCTCCATGATGTGCTTGCGCGACAGGCCCCGCTGGTTGGGTCCGGTGCCCATCGGGTTGAAGACCTTGGTGGCGATCACCAGTTCGTCCCGCGGCGGGCCGAAATCCCGCAGTGCCCGGCCGAGAATCTCCTCGCTGCGGCCCAGCGAGTAGACATCGGCGGTATCGAAGAAGTTGATTCCCAACTCCAGTGCCTGCCGGATAAACGGCCGCGAATCCTCTTCCGCCAGCACCCAGTTCTGCCAGCCGGGCGAACCGTAGCTCATGCAGCCGAGACAAAGACGGGAAACCTTGAGACCCGACCGGCCAAGGGTAACAGTATCCATGAGGGTGACCTCCGCGCGTGGCTCCGCTTGAAGGTCAGAAGGTACAACCGACCGGGCAAGGTCGCAGCCCCCAGGAACGGCGGGCACCCTTGCGTTCCGGGGGGGCGACCCGCGCCGCGCCCGCTCCGAGGTGCCCCGTCTGCCCGCCCCCATGACCGGTCGGTGCTGATCGGGTGTTACAGATTGAGCGACCGTCCATAGACCGCCGCGATCCGGGCGGCGTCGGTGGTCAGTCGGCCCAGGGTTCGGGCCATCTCATAGACCGCAGCCTCGGCCGCCTCGGCGTCGGCATCGTCGTGACTGTCGCCACGGTACGATCGCATTCCAATGCTCCGGTGGCGCCGGATTTCCTCGTGGATACCCATGCTCTTCCCCTTCGTTCCTGGAAAAAGCCGATCGTCACCGCGGGCGTTCCGGTTCCCTGTCCCCGCTCCAACCGAAACCGTCCAGCGGACGATTTCCATGAAATCAATCTTTTACACTCCATCGCTAAGAAGAAAGAGTAAGATATTGCGTGTCCCGCGCAAAGGAGTATTTTCAATTGCTGTCGGGGTTGTGGCCGGGCGGTCACACAGCGGGAAAGCGGCCACGCCGGTATCCCGACGCCGCATTCACTTTACGCCCTTACATGACCCTGACTTTTTCGATAGTCTGCGTCCGCGTCCGGCCGCCCGGGTCAGGAGCAGGGTGCCGGCAAGCGGCAGGCGCTAAGGAAGACGAGAGCGGATGTTGCCAGCCGACGCTGATGCCATTGACCTTCGGAACCAATCTGCCCGTGCCGTCCGGCCGGGCATGTCGCGGCCGTTGGCAGCCTAGGTGGTCCTATCCATGCGTGTCCTGCTGGCTGACGACCACGATCTGGTACGGGATGGAATTCGGGCGTATCTGGAAGCCCGGTTGCCGTCGGTTACGGTGGTGACCGCGTCAAACTTTCAGGGCGCCCTGGCGCTGGCTGCGGCCGGGCCCGGCGTCGATGTGGCGATGCTCGACCTGCGCATGCCGGGCATGGAGGGCGCGGCCGGCGTCGAGCGCATGCGGGCGGCGCTGCCCGGGGTGCCGCTGGCGATCCTCTCGGGCTACCCTTGCCCGCCCGAACTGGCCACGGTCCTTGCCCGGTTGCATGTCAGCTTCCTGCCCAAGACGCTCAGTGGCGAGGCCCTGGTCTCGATGCTGGTCGAGGTGATGGACGGCGAAATCTACCCGCCGCCGACCAGCGGCGAACCGGCCGCCGGCGATTCCGAGGGGGGGGCCGAGGCCCGGCCGCTGACCCGGAGAGAGCGGGAAGTGCTGTCCCATCTCTCCCTCGGTCTCAGCAACAAGGAAATCGCCCGCCGCCTGACCATCGAAGAGGTCACGGTCAGACTCCATCTGCGCGGCATTTTCCGCAAGCTTGGCGTGCATAACCGCACCCAGGCGGTCCGCCATGCCCTCGATCACGGGCTGGATGTCGCGGCATTCTGAAGTCCGGGAGCGCCACCCCAGGTCAGCGAGGGTCCGAAGGCGTTGCCGACGCGCCGAGACGGTATCAAGCGCGATGCCCGCGCCGCCCGGGAAGACCAGCAGCGCGATGGCTGCGGCAAGGACCAGGGGCGTTGCCCCTTGACCCCACCAAAGGCCGGCGGCCCTTGGAACCCCTGATGGCGGGATGCGCGGGTCTGTCATTCCAGCATCCTCCGCAACCGGTACAGGGTCTCCAGCGCCTCGCGCGGGGTCAGTTCGTCGGGGTTCAACTGGCGCAGGGCCTGTTCCACCGCCGACGGCGCCGCTGCCGCCGGTGCCGGCGGGCGGCGCACCGCGGCGGTAAACAGCGGCAGGTCGTCCACCAACCGGGTCAGGGCGGTGGCGTGATCGCCGGTTTCAAGCGTCCGCAACACCTCCTCGGCCCGGGCGATCACCGCCGGCGGCAGGCCGGCCAGACGGGCGACGTGAATGCCGTAGCTGCGATCGGCGGCACCCGCGGCAACTTCGTGCAGGAACACCACGTCGCCGTGCCATTCCCGGATGCGCATGGTATGGCAGGCCAGATGCGGCAGCCTGGCCCCAAGCTGGGTCAATTCATGGTAGTGGGTGGCGAACAGCGCCCGGCAACGGGTAACCTCGTGGAGCTGCTCGACGCAGGCCCAGGCGATGGACAGGCCGTCGAAGGTCGCGGTACCGCGGCCGATCTCGTCGAGGATGACCAGCGCCCGCGGCCCGGCCTGGTTCAGAATGGCCGCGGTCTCCACCATCTCCACCATGAAGGTCGACCGGCCGCGGGCCAGGTCGTCGGCGGCGCCGACCCGGCTGAACAGCCGGTCCACCACACCGAAGCGGGCGTGCGCCGCCGGAACGTGGCTGCCCATCTGGCCGAGGATGGCGATCAGGGCGTTCTGGCGCAGAAAGGTGCTCTTGCCCGCCATGTTGGGGCCGGTGAGCAACCATAACCGCCGGTCGGGCGCGAGGTCACAGTCGTTGGCCACGAACGCCGGTCCGCCCGCCGCCTCCAGTGCCGCCTCGACCACCGGGTGCCGGCCGCCTTCGATCGCGAACTCCAGGCTGTCGTCGATCACCGGCCGGCACCAGCGCCGCTCGGCGGCCAGTGCCGCCAGCCCGCAGGCGACATCGAGGGTGGCGAGCGAGCGGGCCAGCGCCGCCAGCGGTTCGGCCCGGCCGACGACCTCGGTGACCAGATCCCCGAACAGGGCAAGTTCCAGCGCCAGTGCCCGCTCTCCGGCCTCCGACAACCGGCGTTCCAGGTCGGCCAGTTCCACCGTGCCGAAGCGAACCGCGCTGGCCATGGTCTGACGGTGAATGAAGGTGTTGCGGGCGGCGCCGGTCATCAGCTTGTCGCCGTGGGCGGTACTGACCTCGATATGGTAGCCGAGCACGTTGTTGTGCTTGACCTTGAGCCCGGAAATCCCGGTCTGTCCGGCATAGCGCGCCTGCAAGCCGGCGATCAGCCGCCGGCCCTCGTCGCGGAGCGTGAACAACTCGTCCAGCGCATCGGAACAGCCCCGGGCGATGAAACCGCCATCGCGCGCCAGCAGCGGCAGCTCGGCCGCCAGCGCCCGGGTCAGGCGGTGCGCGAACACCGCCTCGCCGTCGCCCGATCGGCCCAGCGCCGCGACCGCCTGTTCCAACCCGGCCGGCCATGGGGTCAGGGTCGGCCGGGACAGCAGGTCCCGCAATTCGCCGGCGCCCAACAGGGCGTCGCGCACCGCGGCCAGGTCGCGCGGTCCGCCCCGGTCGAGCCCCAGCCGCGAACAGGCGCGCTCCAGGTCGGGCACCCGCTTCAACAGGTCCCGCACCGCCTCGCGCCGGTCCTCCTCAACCAGGAAAAACCCGACCAGCTCCAGCCGGCCGCCGATGGCCGCGGGATCGGTCAGCGGTGCCGCCAGCCGGGTCGCCAGCAGCCGCGCCCCGGGCGCGGTGACGGTGCGGTCGATCACCGCCAGCAGGCTGCCGCGATACTCGCCGGCCAAGGTCTTGGTCAACTCAAGATTGCGACGGGTTGCGGCGTCAATTTCCAGCGTGGTTCCGGGCGGGAGCCGGTGCGGCGGGGCCAGGACCGGTGCCTTGCCCTTCTGGGTCAGTTCCACATAACCGGCCAGCGCCCCGGCCGCCGCGATCTCGGCGCGGCTGAATGTCCCGAAGGCGTCGAGGGTGCCGACCCGGTACAGGGCCAGCAGGCGCCGCCGGCCATTTTCGCTGTCGAAGCCGGCATCGGGTTGCACGGTCAGCCGGGGCTTCCACTCGGCCAGTACCTCGAAGAACTCGGGGCGTTGCGCCAGCCGTTCGGGCACCAGCAGTTCACGGACGTCGAGCCGGGCCAGCGCCGCCGCCAGCCCGGCCTGGAGCACCGGTTGCACCGCCACCTCGCCGGTGGACAGGTCGAGCCAGGCCAGCCCCAGGTGGCCGCCGGCCTCGGCCAGCGCCGCCAGCAGATTGTGGCTGCGGGCGTCGAGCAGGCTCTCTTCGGTGATGGTGCCCTGCGTCACGATGCGGGTGACGTCGCGCCGGACCACCGCCTTGGAGCCGCGCTTGCGCGCCTCCGCCGGGTCCTCCAGTTGCTCGCAGATGGCCACCCGGAATCCCTGGCGGATCAGGCGCAGCAAATAACTCTCGTGGCTGTGGACCGGCACCCCGCACATGGGGATGTCTTCGCCGTCATGCCGGCCGCGACGGGTCAGCGTGATATCCAGCGCGCGGGCCGCCTGCACCGCGTCGTCAAAGAACATCTCGTAAAAGTCGCCCATCCGATAGAACAGCAAGGTGTCGGGGTGGGCCCGTTTGATCTCCAGGAACTGCGCCATGACCGGTGTCGCGCCAGCACCGGGCGCCAGGACACCGGCTGAGACCGGAGAGGAGGAAGGAAGGACGGTGTCGTCGGCCATGGGGCCATCCTACAGCATGACCGGCACGGGCGAACAGCCCCGGCCGAGGCACCAGGAGGGGGGGCGCCGTGCGCCGGCCGCGGAAGCGGCCTTCGGCGGTCTTGCCGGGGGGGGGGGGGGCCGCGTCGATTTTTCCGCTTGCACCGGAGTTTCCCGCGACCGCCGGGTTGCCCGGTCGGCTTCAGGCGGAAACGGGAGTGGCGGTTGCGGGCCTCTCCCGGACGTCGAACCGCCGCCGGAGCGGACTCCGGCGGCGGCCGATGAGGACGGTCGAAGGAAGCGGCGGCCGGAGCTTACCGGACGGTCTCGCCGTGCAGGGCGAGGTCGAGGCCCTCGCGCTCCACGTCCTGGTCAACCCGCAGCCCGATGATCAGATCGATGAGCTTGAGGATGATGAAGGTGGCGACCACGTCCCAGACCACCACGGCGCCAATGCCCTGCAACTGGATCCACAACTGCTCGGTGTGGCCTTCGAGGACGCCCAGCGGGTCGGTCTGACCCTTGATGGCGGCCTTGGCGAAGACACCGGTCAGCACCGCACCGGCAAAGCCGCCGATGGCATGGACGCCGAAGGCATCAAGGGCGTCGTCGTAGCCGAGCAGGGACTTGAGGTGGGTGGTGGCCCAGAAGCACAGCACGCCGGCCACGAGGCCGATGATGATGGCGCCATTGGGATCGACGAAGCCCGAGGCCGGGGTGATCGCCACCAGACCGGCCACGGCGCCGCTGATGATGCCCAGCACCGACGGCTTGCCGCGCACGATCCATTCGGCGAACATCCAGGAAAGCGCGGCACCGGCCGTCGCAATCTGCGTGGCGGCCATGGCCATGCCGGCATTGGTGCCCGCGGTCACCGCCGAACCGGCGTTGAAGCCGAACCAGCCCACCCACAGCAGCGAGGCGCCGATCAGGCTCAGCACCAGATTGTGCGGCGCAAAGTTCTCGGTGCCGTAACCGCGCCGCCGGCCGATCACCAGCGCCGCAACCAGACCGGCGATCCCGGAGTTCATATGCACGACGGTTCCGCCGGCATAGTCCAGCACGCCCAGGTTGCCCAGGAAGCCGCCCGGACCCCAGACCCAGTGGGCGATCGGGGCATAGACGATCACCGCCCACAGGGCGATGAACACGAACATGGCCGAGAACTTCATGCGATCGGCAAAGGCGCCGGCGATCAGCGCCGGCGTGATGATCGCGAAGGTCATCTGGAAGCTCATATACACCGACTCGGGGATGGTCGGCGCGAGACTGCTGATGGAATCGATGGCCATGCCCGAGAGCAGCACCCGCGAGAAGCCGCCGATATAGGGCGCCAACTCGGGCGTCGGACCCTCGGTGAAGGCCAGCGAATAACTGATGACGTACCACAGCACCGTCACCAGGCAGGTGATGGCGAAGCTCTGCATGACCGTGGACAACACGTTCATCTTCCGAACCATGCCGCCGTAAAACAGCGCCAGGCCGGGAATGGTCATCAGCAGCACCAGTGCCGTCGAAGTCAGCATCCACGCGGTGTCGCCGCTGTCGAGCTTCGGGGCCGGAGTGGCGGGTGCGGCGGCAGCGGCGGCGGCAGCGGCGGCGGCCGCCGGCGCGTCGTCCGCCCAGGCACCGGTCGCCATCCCGGCCACTCCGACAACGACGGCCGCAAGGGGCGCAGCCAGGGAGTACCAACGTTTCATCGATCTTCCTCATCCAGCAAGTGGTGGCTCCGACCCGCCCGTTCCGCCCCCGGCACCCGGCCCGGGAAGGCGGGTGCCGGCGCTGGCCGGCGCCGGAATATCCGCTCCGTCCCGCTCTGGTTCCGCGAGACGGGAACCGGGCGGGCGCGAAGCCGTTCTGGCCGCGGTCCTTCAAGAACCGTGCCGGACCTGGGAAGCGCCGGGGCGCGAGCCGCCGCCGCTCGCGCCCGGGCGGCGGCGTACCGGCCGGTCCCGAGTCGCCTCCGGCAATTGCTTATCGATTGCGCAGTTTTTTCCGGCAGCCGTCGCGCCCGCCGCCGCCACCGGTCGGCGAGTGCCGGCGCCATGGCCCATAAATCAGCCACAATATTGAATAATATTCGATCACATGATCACGTGTGAGGCAGTCTTGCCGAGCCGGCGCGACTTCGCGGGCATCCACCCTGTGCCCGGAAGGAGGCTCGCCTCTTTAACTTCATGACGTGATGATGACGTCACGGGTTCAAAGGGCCGACCGGCCTTTTGCGGGTGTGGGCAGTGCCGACAAAGTTTCTTTAATTGAATTAGGCTCGCGAGATATATCAAACTATCGTGGCGTGATCAACCAATGCAAGCATTGGCAAATCGCTGGGACGGTTGCCGTAGCCCCAGCTTGGCCCGTCCGGTGCGTGGGTGGCCAGATAGGCGGCGATGCGCCCGGCCTTGGCCCGGCGGACGCAGTTATCGGCCGCGAGCCGGCCGGTCAGATGGCCGGCGCTGACCTCCATCGGGGTGGCCAGGATGTCGTCAACCGGCAATCCCTCGAGCAGGATCGGCAGATAAACGTCGAGGGCGCCGCTGGCGACCGCAATCCGCCGCCCGGCCGCCGCGTGGGCGAGCAGGGCATCGCGCTGGGGCTGGCGCCAGGTCAGCCCGGCCCTGACCCGGCGGGCGGCGGCGTGGGCCTCGGGAACCGCGACACCGGCCAATGTCGCCTGTAACAGCAGCGCCTTGACCGAGCCCGGGAAATCGGCGCCGGCAGGGCGGCCGGTGGCGTGGCCCGCAAGCGCCCCGGCCGCCGCGGCGACCATGGCCAGCCGGGTGCGGAGCGGTCCGGCCAAATGGTCGAGAAAACACAGCAGGCTGTCGCCGGCAATCAGGGTGTCGTCGAAGTCGAAGATGGCGACGCCGGGGGTGCTGGGCCGTTGGCGCCCAGGGGCGTCGCCCCTGGACGCCACCAAAGGCCGGAAAGGCCGGGGGCCTGGGGAAACCATCAAAGCGGGACCAAGCCGGCGTTGGCCCGGTGGCGCAGCAGGTGGTCGGCCAGCACGCAGGCCATCATGGCTTCGCCCACCGGCACCGCGCGAATTCCGACACAGGGATCATGGCGGCCTTTCGTCACGATCTCGGTGTCGTGGCCGTGGATGTCGATGGTTCGGCGCGGGGTCAGAATCGAACTGGTGGGCTTGACCGCGAATCGGGCGACGATGTCCTGTCCGCTGGAGATGCCGCCGAGGATGCCGCCGGCGTGGTTGGACAGAAAATCGACGCCGCCGCCGGGGCGGGCGCGCATTTCGTCGGCGTTGTCCTCTCCCGACAGGGCGGCAACCGCGAAGCCGTCGCCGATCTCGACGCCCTTGACCGCGTTGATGCCCATCAGCGCCGCGGCAAGGTCGGCGTCAAGCTTGCCGTAGACCGGGTCTCCCAGTCCCGGCGGCACGTTTTCCGCCACCAGCTCGACCACGGCGCCAATGCTGGAGCCGGACCTGCGGACGCCGTCGAGAAAGTCGCTCCAGAGGCCGACGCTGCCGGGGTCGGGGCAGAACAGCGGGTTGCGCTCGACCTCGGCCCAGTCCCAGCGGCTGCGGTCGATGGGGTGGGGGCCGAGTTGAACCAGGGCGCCGCGGATGCGGATGGCGTTGCCCGGGGCCGACCGGGCCAGGATCACCCGGGCCACGGCGCCGGCGGCGACCCGGGCGGCGGTTTCCCGGGCCGAGGAACGCCCGCCGCCACGATAGTCCCTGATGCCGTATTTCATCCAATAGGTATAGTCGGCGTGGCCGGGACGGAAACGTTCGGCGATTTCGCCGTAATCTTTGGACCGCTGGTCCTGGTTCTCGATCAGAAGCTGGATCGGGGTGCCGGTGGTCCGGCCCTCGAACACCCCCGAGAGAATCCGAACCTGATCGGACTCCTGCCGCTGGGTGGTAAAGCGGGATTGCCCGGGCCGCCGCCGATCGAGGAAGGGCTGGATGTCGGCCTCGGACAGCGGCAGTCGGGAGGGGACGCCGTCCACCACCGCCCCGATGGCCGGCCCGTGGCTTTCGCCCCAGGTGGTGATGCGCAGGAGAGTGCCGAAACTGTTGCCAGCCATGGACTTTGCCGGATTGGAGAGAGGAAGCGGCGGGCTCAGGGGGGCGTGTCCCCCTGGAGCCACCCGTGGGTCACGTCGCTATTCGGCCGGCTTGGTTCCGCCAAGGGAGGCCAGCAGCGCCGCGGTTTTTTCGGCATTGTCCACCGATACCATGCCGACGGTGTGGTAGCCGGCATCCACATGATGGACTTCGCCGGAGACGCCGCTGCCAAGGTCGCTGAGCAGATAAAGGGCGGAGCCACCCACCTCCTGGATGGTGACGTTGCGCTTCAGCGGGGCGTTGAGTTCGTTCCATTTCAGGATATAGCGGAAATCGCCGATCCCGCTTGCCGCCAGCGTCTTGATCGGGCCCGCGGAAATGGCGTTGACCCGGATGTTCCGGGCGCCGAGATCGGCGGCGAGGTAACGGACGCTGGCCTCGAGGGCCGCCTTGGCCACGCCCATCACGTTATAGTGCGGCATCACCCGTTCCGCGCCATAATAGGTCAGGGTCAGGAGGCTGCCGCCGGCGGTCATCAACGGCACCGCCCGCTGGCACACCGAGGTAAACGAGTAGCAGGAGATATCGAGCGTTCGCAGGAAGTTGGCGCGCGTGGTATCCAGGTACAGGCCATCCAGTTCGGCCTTGTCGGAAAAGGCGATGGCATGGACCAGGAAATCGAGTCGCCCCCACGCCTCCTTGATGGCCGCGAAGGTGGCGTCGATGCTGGCCTCGTCGGTCACGTCGCATGGCAACACCAGGCGCGAACCGATGGAATCGGCGAGCGGCCGGACCCGCTTGGCAAGGGCCTCGCCCTGGTAGGTGAAAGCCAGTTCGGCGCCGTGGGCGGCCGCGGTGGTGGCGATGCCCCAGGCGATGGAGCGGTCGTTGGCTACACCCATGATCAGGCCGCGTTTGCCCGCCATCAGCGGGGAAGAATTGGTCATCGAGACCTCGTCGGTAGGGAACGGTGGTAAGGAACGGCTTTGGTGAGGAATCGGCTCCACCCCATCAAGGACACTATCCTACACGAAACAACTCCGGGGTCAAATCGGGGCGGGAGCAGGGCCGGAGCGGCAGGGCGGAGCGGCGGGGAGGGGACGATGCCGGAGCAGTGGCAGGAGGCATGGCGGCCGGTGCGGCGCCGGCTGGGGGAAGTGGCGGCGGCGCTGGTCGATGCGGGGCAGTTTTGCTACTATGCCGGAAGGAAATTTTACTTCGATAATTACTTCAATACGGCAGCAGCGATGACCTACACGTCATTGCTGGCCTTGGTCCCGCTGATGACCATTGTCTTCGCCATTTTCTCGGCATTCCCGGCATTTTCCCGGCTGCGCAGCCAGGTTCAGGATCTGCTGTTCGACAATCTGGTGCCCCAGGTCGGCGCGGCGGTGCGGGAATATCTGGACCGGTTCATGGAAAATGCCGGTCAGTCGACGGCATTCGGTGTGATTGGCCTCGCGATCTCGGCGGTGTTGCTGCTGTCGACCATCGAGGGGGCGTTCAGTTCGATCTGGCGAATCAGTGAGCCCAGGCCGCGGATCATCCGTTTTCTCGCCTTTTGGGCCATCCTGACGCTGGCGCCCCTGCTGTTCGGTGCCGGGTTGTCGCTGTCGAGCGTGCCCTTTCTCAGCAACGTGCTGAGCCGCCTGCATCAGGCGACGGCACCGCTCGGCCACTTCTCCGTGGCGGTGCCCGGGTTGTTCGAATTCTGCGGCTTTACCCTTCTTTATGTCATCGTGCCCAGCCGCTCGGTGCGTTGGCCCGATGCCTGCTGGGGTGGCGCCGCAGCCGCAGGGCTGCTTGAGATGTCCAAGGCCGGCTTTGTCTGGTACATGCAGTCTTTTCCGGCTTACGAGACGATCTACGGGGCGCTGTCCACCATCCCGATTTTTCTGTTGTGGCTCTATATTGCCTGGTGCACGGTGCTGATCGGTGCCGTCGTTACCGCCACCTTGCCGGAATGGCGCGCCGGGAAACTGATTGCCCATGGTCCGGGCGAGTTGCTGCCGGCCCCGCGGCTGGCGGTGGCTCTCGCGGTTCTTCATGAGTTGATGTATGCGAGCCGTAATGGCGGCGGCGTCCGGCGGCGGACCCTGAGCGACCGCATTCCGGTGGGCTCGGTGGTGATCGAGGGCATCCTGGAGCAATTGCGGGACGCCGATTGGGCCGATCGCACCACCCGCAATGCCTGGGTGGTGACGCGCGACCTGGCCGAGGTGACGCTTTACGATCTTCAGGAGGCGATGGGCATCGGCATGCGGGGTTCGGTCCGCGACATCGAGGTGCTGGAGGCGCCGTGGCGCGAACGGTGCGCGATGCTGCTCGATCTCGCGGACACCAATTATCGTGAGGCGCTTGGCGTCACGGTGAAGGACCTGCTGTCGGAAAAACGTATGGCGATCACCGCCGACCGGCAGCGCGTGGCCTTGTTGACCAAGGATCCGATGGTGTCATCCCGGCCCTGACCGGCCGGTCCTGGCCCGGAACCGGCCCGGAGCCGCGAACGGCGCGCCGGTCCGGCGCGCCGTGGCTGTCCCCGCCGGTTCAGCGAGCGGCCTTCGAAGCCCGGGTCAGGCCGGCAAATGCTGACCAAGGCGCGTGATCTCGTCCTTGAGCTTGAGCTTTTCCCGCTTCAGTCGCGAGATGATGTTGGCGTCGGGGGAGGGTCGCTGGGCTTCAGCTTTCAACTCGTCTTCCAGCGACTGATGTTTCAACCGCAGAGATTCGATACGGTCTTCAAACGACATTGATTCCCCTCCATCCAGGAATGAGACCGCCGACGGGTCGGGACGACGGCCGTCAAAGTGCAGGTGTTACCGGGGCCGATCGCTTTCAAGAGGCGGGAAAGCCGGGAGGCAGCGACGCCGGACCATCGTGCCGTTGTGGACGGTTCCCCCATGGCCACGCTAGAAACGTCCGTCATGAGCCATCCCCCGCGCCTCATCGTCGGTATCAGCGGTGCCTCCGGTGTGATTTACGGCATCCGGCTGCTCGAGACTCTACGCGCTTTGTCGCTCGAATCCCATCTGGTTATGAGCCGGGGGGCGGAGCTGACTCTGGTCCACGAGACCGATTTCAAGCCCGCCGACGTTCGCAGGCTTGCCACCCGCTGGTACCGCACGAACGACATCGCCGCGGCGATCGCCAGCGGCAGCTTCCCGACCCTGGGCATGGTGGTGGCCCCCTGTTCGATTCGGACCATGAGCGAGATCGCCACCGGCATCACCTCCAACCTGCTGACCCGCGCCGCCGACGTGACGCTTAAGGAGCGGCGCCGCCTGGTCCTGATGGTGCGCGAGACGCCCCTGCATCTGGGACATCTGCGGACCATGGCCACCGTCACCGAACTCGGCGCGGTCATCGCGCCCCCGGTCCCGGCCATGTATATCCGACCGACCGGCATCGCCGATCTGGTGGATCACACCGTCGGCCGGGTGCTGGACCTGTTTGGTATCGACAGCGGCCGGGTGCATCGGTGGGGCGAAAACGGGGGCGGGGTCTGACCGTTCGGGATCTATACTCGATGGTGCGGTGGTGACGCCGCCACGAAGCTTTGACGCTGATCTGCCCCGGTCTTGTGTGATAGGTTGCATCCGGCCGCCGCCGCCGTGCGGTACCGGCCGGCAACGTACTCTAGGGGGCGGGAGAGGGCGGCATGTCTCGAGCAGTCGACGACGTCAAGAACTGGATGAACATGTTCCGCTGGATCGTCAAACTGATCCGCGATGAGTTCGGAGTCGACGAAAAACTCCTTGTCCGTACCGCGACTCTTGAAACTGATTGCGGACTTACTATCGAGCAGGTTGAAGAAGTTCTGGAGATTATTGCCGAAAGTTTCGGCATCCGCTTCCCCGAAGGGACGCTCGACGAGATCGTCAAGCTCGAGGAGCTGTGCATGGTCGCCTCGTGGATCAAGGGTTATTACAAGCGGCCCGAGTTCATATCCGGGGGCTACGAAGACCGTTGCCGTCAGATGAACCAGATCGCCGCCTGACCGAAGCCCCCTGCCCCCGGTGTTGGTTGGCTGGGTTTTTTGGTGGCTCGGAAAAAAGTCATGGAAGGTTCAAAAAAAGTATGGACAAGGGTTGGTGGGTGGGGGTAAACCTCTTTTCACCGACGCGGTGGCGCCGGCG
>Ga0302320_10000187_pt1 | contig 137799 bp, 140 predicted proteins | sample Bog_T0_3_FD_202130 | JGI IMG/M metagenome (GOLD analysis project Ga0302320, IMG submission 202130) | Peat permafrost microbial communities from Stordalen Mire near Abisko, Sweden - Bog_T0_3 | ecosystem: Environmental > Terrestrial > Soil > Wetlands > Peat | place: Sweden: Abisko, Stordalen... | reverse complement strand
AAAATATAGGTTATCCGAAGTTATTCACGAGCTGCGAGCGGGTCCTTGGAAAGGCTGCGCAGCAGATAGTGAATAACTTCGCCGCGAACCGGGCGGCGACCGTAACGGAATGGCCTTTTGGTTTCATTTTCGGTATCGGTTTTAACCGGTTTCCCGCACCGGCGGGTCAGGCCTGCTAACGTCCAGTCGCTTTAACGACTTTGAGCTTTATCGGCCGGCCCGCCGGGCGGGGCTTGACCCTCTAACGACTACTCAAGAGGGCGCCTCTGTATGCAGGACGACTTTTCTATATTGCCGTCGCCGGGTCAAGCCCATTGCGGGAGCCACCGCACAACAAAACAAACATCATGAACATCTCGCATCCCTATGACCTCGTCATCGGCCTGGACCGTTCCGACAAAAAGGCCGACCTCTGCCTCATTGACACCCGCACCGGCCAGCGCCGCTCCGAAATCATCGACACCGCACCCGAAGCCCTTTGGGAATGGCTGCTGGAATTACGCCAGCAACATCCCCAAGCCCGCGTCGGCCTGTGTCTCGAACAACCCGCCGTCCACCTCATTCCGTTCTTTGAGGCCTACGACTGGATCATACTCCACCCCATCAATCCCATCACGCTCCAAAAATATCGTGAAGCCTTCGTCACCAGCCGCGCCAAGGATGACACCAAGGACGCGGACTTTCTGGCCGACCTGCTCCTGACGCATCATGACAAGCTGCCGGTCTGGGCACCCGAGGACAGCGCCACGCGCGCCGTGCAACAGCTGGTGTTCCATCGCCGCGCCGTGGTGGATGAACGCACCGGCTTGAGCAACCGTCTCATCGCCCTGTTAAAATCATACTTCCCTCAATCCCTGGTGCTGTGCGGTGAAGATCTCTGGCGGCCTTTGGCCACGGCGTTTCTCTTGAAATGGCCAAGCCTCCAAGCCGTGCAACGGGCCAAACCCGCCACCTTGAAACAGTTTTATCACCTGCATGGCAGCCGAAGCGCCAAGTTGGTGGAGCAACGCCTGGCTTTGATTGCGAAGGCCGTGCCGGTAACCGATGAAAAGGCCGTGATCGGAAGTTTCACGCTGCGGGTGCAGTTGGTTTGCCGGCAACTACAACTGGTGCAGCAGAGCGTGAGCGAGTTTGACCGCCAGGTGGCAGCGGCCTACGCCATGCATCCTGACCGGATGATCTATGCCAGTCTGCCGGGTGCGGGTCCGGTGCTGGGGCCGAGGTTGATGGCGAGCATGGGATCGCAACGGGAACGTTTTGCGGCGGCAGAGAATCTGCAGCATTACACCGGCATCGCCCCGGTGACCAAGCGCAGTGGCGGCAGTTGTTATATTCATCGGCGTTACTTGTGTCCGAAGTTCCACCGGCAAAGCTTCCATGAATATGCCAAGGAAAGCATTTTGTGGAGTCGCTGGGCGGCGGCGTATTACCTGCAACAACGGAGCAAAGGCAGTCCCCATCACACGGCGGTGCGGGCGCTGGCGTTCAAATGGCAGCGGATCATCTGGCGCTGCTGGCAGGACCACAAACCGTATGACGAGCCGACATATGAAGCCGCGTTGCAGAAAAATGGCAGTCCATTGGTGGCGTTGTTTGACCGCGTGGAGCTGGGCAAAAGTCCCTTCAAAAATCCTGTGAACAAACTTAAAAAAACCGTTGACGGATTACCTCAGAGGTGAGCTGAGCCACCGCCGACTCGCGGCGTGAACCGCGACAGCGGAACTGACAGCGCCAACGGCGGTTGGCTCCTGAGACTTAGGCCGCATGGCTCGGAATACAAATATCATGCACGAACTCCTCCGGCGAAGAAGGCGAAACAACAACTGTGCGCCTCGAATAATGCAACACCACTGTCTGATGCTGGTCAGTAACGAATGCTTGATAAGCACCCAATGCCTTGTTGTAGAAAAAGCCGGTGATGGAAAAAAGTCCGCCATTACCGAAGGTGCGGATGCTGCGGCGCATCGCTTCCGGCTCGAACTTCGCTGACTCCAAGCCGGATAATGGTAGCCGTGTCGTCCAAAACAACCGATGCACCAAAATGGCATCCGGTGCGACAGTATAGCCGCGAATCGTGAACGGCACAGAGCAAACAACGATGGCAAGCGGCAACAATCCGCCCCACGAAATAATGCCGCGACCATAAAATGCCATCCCGAACGTGATGCCGAGCAACAAGACGGTGACGGCTGATGTGACGACGACGAGTGACTTGCTCCACGGTGCTTTGTAGTGTTTCATAATCTTCGATGTGTTGATGTGTGATGCTGCCTAACAATGGTTATATGACTGGGCGTGCACGGTCGCGTGCACAGTTATTTTTGCTGCGCCCTTTGTTTGCATGGCTTTATGCAAGCCGATTTGCGGATTCCTGTCAAAGATTATCGCCGGAACCGAACAATCCAGCTAATGCTAGGCCGTTGAATCCTCATGGGAGGCAGATTCTATCAACTATCCTTCGTTTTGAATACCAACAGGTAAGACACTGCGGGATGTCCCTGCTGGTCTCTAAAACCATGAAAATTCTGGCTGTTTATCCAATAACCATACACCTTGTTTGGGTCGAGCTTCACTTTCAAAACACAAGTTTTCTGGTCTGCTTCGTATTTGGGCTTCCCTACGGAGTCGGGAGCCGAATCCTTCCAAGCTGATGACCAACTCCATGACTGGTCGGCCATTGGCTTGCTGAATGTGACTCGAATCTCAACGACGCCCGGTGAGACATCCTTGCTTCCAGCTTCGGGCACAGTCTTGACGACCACCGGTGCGACGGAATCAATATCAACTTCTTGAGCTTGAATTGCTGCGGTGAAAAGCTGGCAAAAGCCAACCACGATGAGTGCTTTTTGTAGTGTTTTCATGTTCGTAGATTTTGTTTTTATCATCAATGGCAGTCTCCTCCTGCCTTGGAAGCCAGTCAATCCACATTATTTGCTGCTGCGAAAACAAAATAAGTTCTTTGGCGTCATGGAAAACCCGCATGAAAATTGTTTTGCCTCCGTCCGCCGCGTGCTAACATGACGCCGTGAAACCGCGCTGTTCAAATCAAAGAAACCAAGCGCTAACGCTCACGGAAGTTCTGGTGGTGATTATAGTTCTAGCGGTGCGTGTTGCTCTTCTCCTGCCTGCTTTGAGTGCTGCCAAAAGGCATTCGGCAGGGCGACGTTGAAGTTACAGAAAGTCGCTGCTAGTCTCGATTCTTGGCCGCTGTGTTTCACGTCTAGCCACGAGCCATAAACCGGCGACCAATAAAAGTCGTCCATATGGAAAATAAATATTCCGATACTGGTGAAGAGCCACTGGCGGATTTTCCTCCGTGAGAACCTTTTTCAGGGCGGCGTCAATCTTCTGCTGGGTGGCGGCATCCGGCGCTTGATAGGCGCGATAGGCGCGGTTGATGGGCTGCAACGAAACGGCCACCGCAAAATAAAGTGCAAAAACCAGATAGCCCCGCTTGCGACTGCGGAGGAATGCCCATACTGCTATGCACAAGCCCACAACAAGGACTATCGGTTCAAGCCATTTCAGGTAAAAGAATATCCAAGCGCTAACAGTCATAAAATCTCATCGTGTTAACAGGTAAATCGGAATTTCCCATAAAGTTTCTTGCCCACGACCTGCGTGGAACTTTTTCTGGATTCTCTGCCTGCTCCACAGATTAGCAAGGGCTTATTCCAGTTTGCACTCGACTTTTCTCTGGCAGCGGTGTTTGCCTTGATGGGAGGCAGCAGGAGCAGCGTTTCACAGTTGAATTCACTCGTTTAGCCCACCGTGATAGTAGCCTCCATCCCGATTCGCGGTTGTCTCGGCGGCACGCAGCTTGAGGTCTTCCAACTCCTCGTCGAATGGAATGAATTCGTCCAAGGCCGAAGACTTTTCGGTCAGGAGCAGTTGCGTTGGAAAAATAATTGGGTTCATAAATATTAGTTGTATGTGCGTTAAGAATCTAAAAGTTGATATTTTTTATTCACTACAAAAGATTGTGGCCTTGTTGAGCGCAAATCAAAATGGGGTGTTCACCCCATGGCGCAGTCACCGACTGGCGTGTAGCGTTTCTCGAAAATGATGAACACACTAATTGAAGATTCGACGAAGCTGGAAAATCTAACCAGTGGCAGCCAGTGGACAAAATCAGTAAAAGACGTGATTCTCGCGCCTGTTGCACTGTTTAACAACGTTGGTGAAGCGTTTCTTTCCATCAGCAAGACGGAATCAGACAAACCAATATCCAAGCTTAAAGCGAGCAATGCGAAATAACCTACCCTTTGAATGAACACTCTTATCGAAGACGCGATGAAGCTGCAATATCTCACCACCAGCAGCCTTTGGACAAAAAATACCGCAAAAGCTAAAGACTTTGGAACGACTGGGATTGCCAAATCGGTTGCGGAACAAGAACCGATAGCCACATTCAATATCGTCGGCTACTTCCCCGTAACCCTTACAAGACAACGCTGAACCTCCTGCAAATAAACTACAAGACGACCTGTATGAAGGAATAAATAAGCTTTTTGGCGTTTTGCGTTTAACTACGAACGGAGACAATAAATTGATGTGGGGACATTACGCTAACACAGCTAAATTACAGCCCTACAGCCTCGACTTGCCAGCCGCCTTGGCCTTGGCCCACCGAGCCTTAGCCAAGCGCGAAATTCTAGCTCTGCCTACTGCGCTCATTGAGCGTCTGGCTTTCCTGACCGGCATCCCCGACATTTTTTTCAATCTTACCCTAGCCCACCGTGCCTTGGCAGCCGCCGCCATTCTGGCTCTGACTATGGGATTCATATTTTAAAAAATTAAGCGTTTTTTCCCAGTGATTGTCAACGGCAGCCAGCCTGTCATTTCTGATGGCGTCTGCGCTGTTTTTCACGCTGGCTGGCCGCAGGAGCAGCGTTTTACGCCCGCCAGTGGCTCTGGACGGTAAGGTCAGCGGTCGCCCCTTCACAGGCACTTCTCCATAATTATGGTGCCGGGGCCATCGTTATACCTGCATATCAGGTAGTGGACGCATAAATCTCAACGACGCCAAAAGCTGAGCCGCGCCGCCAATGATGTCAACCGCGAAAGCACATCGGCCAGCCCACCGTTTTGGCCGCTGATCCGCCCAAATCGCCAAATCTCCTGCTTTACCGGCCCAACGACGATGGCTGATGTTGGTGCGACGTCGGCCCGGGGGCGCGTTTTGAGGCGCAGAACGCCCGATGATGCGGTTTTGGCGTTTCTGCTCTGAAGATCGCCAGCGTAGGGCTAAAAGCTAAGACGGTGGTATCGGCAGGCTGACTTCCTTTGTGCCTGTGGGTGGAACACCCCATAGTGCGAGCGCTGTCTTCCGACCTATACTCGGAGAAATGGCTATTGGAAAAAACACGCGGCATGAAAGCCGTCACCGACCATATTTGTTTTGATTTATGAAATCTACATCTGACAATCGAAATGAAAGCCTAGAATCGCTGGGCCTCGGCAATCTCGGCAGCGTCCATTGGGATTTACCGACGCCAGCGCTTTATGAAGAGGCAATCCGGCGCTATGAAGGCACTCTTAGTCACTTGGGGCCGCTCGTGGTTCGCACTGGCCAATACACCGGGCGGTTGCCGAAGGATAAGTTCCTCGTGCGCGAGCCGTCGAGCGAAAAAAAGATTTGTTGGGGTAAGGTCAATCGCCCGATTGAACCAGCGAAGTTTGAATCCCTCAAACACCGACTCTGTGCCTACCTTCAGGGTAAGGATATCTTCGTCGAAAGTTGTTACACCGGCGCGGATGCCCGTTATCGCGTGCCCGTGCGTGTGATTTGCGAACATGCTTGGCATGCCCTCTTTGCGCGCAATATGTTCATCCGCGAACTCGACCCGGAAAAACTGGCGCGGCATCAGCCGGAATTCACTGTCATTCACGCGCCCAATTTCCACGCCGACCCGGAGATTGACGGCACACATTCTGACGCCTTCGTGCTGCTGCATTTCGGCAAGAAATTGATTCTCATCGGCGGCACGGCCTACGCTGGCGAAATCAAGAAGTCCATTTTCACCGTGATGAATTATTTGCTGCCACAACTCCATGTGATGGCGATGCACTGCTCAGCCAATTACGGCAAGGACGAGAATGACGTGGCCATTTTCTTCGGCCTTTCTGGCACCGGCAAGACCACGTTGTCAGCCGATCCCAATCGCACGCTGATTGGCGACGACGAACACGGCTGGAGCGACAATGGCGTGTTCAACTTTGAGGGCGGCTGCTACGCCAAGGTCATCCGCCTCTCGCGCGAAGGTGAGCCGGAAATTTACGAAACCACCCGGCGGTTTGGAACCGTTCTCGAAAATGTTGCGATGGACACCGCCACTCGACACGTGAATCTCGACGACGCCTCGCTGACAGAAAACACCCGCGCGGCTTATCCCATCACGCACATTCCGAACATGACCACCAAAGGCATCGGTGGCCATCCGAAAAACATCATCATGCTGACGTGCGATGCCTTCGGTGTGTTGCCTCCCATTGCGCGACTGACACCGCCGCAGGCGATGTATCACTTTTTGTCAGGCTACACCGCCAAAGTCGCAGGCACAGAAGCGGGCGTTACCGAGCCGCAAGCAACGTTCAGTTCTTGCTTTGGAGCGCCGTTCATGGCCCTGCCGCCACTGACATACGCGCAACTGCTCGGCGAAAAAATCGCCCGCCATAAGGTGAACGTGTGGCTCATCAACACTGGCTGGAGTGGCGGGCCTTACGGGCAGGGTCAACGCATCAACCTTGCGCTGACTCGCGCCATGGTGAAGGCAGTGCTGTCTGGCGAGCTGAAGGATGTTGCAACCAAAGCCGACCCAATTTTCGGTTTGAACATTCCGGTTTCATGTCCCAATGTGCCCACTGAATTGTTGGAACCGCGCAAGACTTGGATAGACGTTGCCGCCTACGACCGCAAAGCGCGCGAGTTAGCAGCCATGTTCGACAAGAATTTTCAGGAGAACGCCGGTGACGCACCCATCGAGGTCAAAGAAGCTGGCCCTAAAACCCCATAAACTCCGTAGTTCTAAGTCGCCTACCAGCATGCCGATTAAGATTTAGATTTCTAGATCTCAGCCCACGCCAGATCGAAGGTTTTTAAGCACGATTTCCAGGCTGCCTTTTCGCCCGGTTTTTAGGTGGTAACAGCCGCAGACCCTGCTACCAGCTCCGGACACATCAAAAAAAACGTTTTTTAATGTTTCTCCGGCTTCGCATCCAAAACAGCGTCAACAGGATGGGGCAAAACCAATTTTCAATTCCTTCGCCCCACAAGCATAAAGCCCTAAGGTAACAATAGGAGAACAGCGACCAGAACGGAAAAGACACGCGATTTAGGCGACCAGCGCACCAACGATGGATCGGGGGCGATAAACGCTGGAACCGACCAGACGCGGCCTCGGATCGCGCGCATGTAAGGAAAGGCGTTTAACTGGCACGTTCCAGCAGCCACTTTCTGGCTGACGTCTTTTGCCGCTGCGACGGCAGTATTTTTCCATTGGCTTCCAATTTCTTCCACGTTGTCAATCCCGCCCTGACCACCTCGTTCGCGCGGACGTAGCAGACGTTGCACAGGCCACGAGCCTTGGCTTCATGTTGGCATTTTGGATTGAGGCATTTTGCATTCATATCGGCATCATGTGCCATCCATCAGGCACCATGGGAAGTCAATTAGGCACGATTTTTAACTTCACTGTTTCCGGCGATTGAGCGTATGTGCCAATGCTATGAAAACCATAATTGCACCCGAAGAATTGACCGTAGCCGCCAACGCCAGACGCCTGCTGCTGATGGTGGCCGAACTGCACAAACTTGGCTACGAAGGCTTGCGAGCCACGCCGTTCATGTCACCAAGCGGTTGCTATTGGCGCTGCGCCATCGTCCCAGCCAACCAGACCGACCCGGCCCATGGAGCCCGGCTGGCCGACAACGTGGTCTACGAAACGTTGCCCCGCTACAGCAGCGGAGATGAGGACAATTATTTTGGCTGGGCAAATATGCGCCCCAAGACACCGCTGATTCTGGCGAGGCGGTTCATCGTGGAGTTTCCGAAGATCGCGGAACAAGGAAAGCGCCCCGATTCCGCCTACGTGGCTTGGTTCACGGACATGCTGGAAAAAACGGCCCCCAACGGCGTTATCTACGCATTTGGCGATTGTGAAGCGCCTGAAGGCCGAATGCAGACCAGCTTCTGCGATAATGGCGTTTTGGTGCGAGTGCCGCCGGTCTGGGCGGGGAGGCCAAATTTAGCGACCTAAAGCGCCAGAAATGTTTGCACACAATTTGCACGGATAAATGCCCGATCTACCGATTTGCACAACTTTTGCACAAGCCTCCGGTTGCACACTTTTTGCACAAGGTTTCTTACCCATGATTACCCATAAATCCACAATATATGTTGATTTTACAAGGGTAATGTGGTGTAATGATGGGTAATGAAAGGTAACGATATGGACATGCCGGGTAATGATGAAACCACCGCTTTTACAGGTTCAAGTCCTGTCGTGGGCACCACTCTTCTTTTTTTGACTCTGCGCGACACACCGTGCTAGTATGTGCCTCTTGCCCTGTAATCACAAGGGTTTCACCAGTTCTAAAACCTTCGCCAACTGTGACAGGCAGTTACGGCAAAACACTGCCCACGCCTAAACTTTGTTTGCTTCCTTGTGTGACCAACATTTTGGAAAAGTGGTTGACACATTTGTTTATTGACTTTGACGGCTGGCAGCACTTAAACGCCCGCCGACCATTTATTGTCCGGCAGATTCCGGAAGAGTTGACACTTTTTTCGACTCACCCACTAAAGTCTGGTTGCGTTTCACCGATAATGAAGCGTTGCAAGACAGGCCGCCAGCCGCCATCAAGAGCTGGACGGGAAAACGGCGGATCGCCCGATAAAAACGATCCGCCCGCGGCAAGGACGCCGCGCCAAATCAAGGCCCCCTCAAGGGGCGACTCAAGGAAAGAGTTATGGTAATCAACACAAACCTATCTGCAGAAAGCAGCGCCCGCCTGCTCATGCAGTCTCAAACGCAGTTAAGTCAATCGCTCGCCCGCTTGTCTTCCGGATCGAAAATCAATTCGCCGGCGGATGACAGCGCGGGTCTGGCCGTCTCGATGAACCTCACGGCTCAAATCGGACGGAACACGGCGGCGAATGACAACGTCAACAACGCCATATCGTTCAACCAGACGCAGGACGGTTACCTCCAGCAGGTTTCCAACGCCCTGAATCGCATGAGCGAACTGTCGGTGCAATCCCAGGACGTTACCAAGTCGGACAGCGACCGTTCGCTGTATCAACAGGAGTTCAGCACGCTGGCCACATACATCAATAATGTGTCCACGAAGGACTTCAACGGGGTCAGCCTGTTCGGCGGCAATCAACTGAACGTGACGATTGACAGCGATGCCAGCACGTTCGGCATGAAGGGCGTTGACCTGACCGGCACAACCTTCACCACGCTTACCACCGACAGCATCGGCACGCTGGGAACGGCACAGTCCGCGCTGACGGACGTCAAAACCGCCATCTCGCAACTGGCCTCGGATCGGGCCCTCATCGGGGCTAACATCGAAACGCTGACGGCTTATGGCAATCAGCTCTCGACGTTGAACAACAACCTGTCGGCGGCCAACAGCCAGATTACGGACGTGGACGTCGCGCAGGAAAGCACCAACTACGCCAAATACAACATCCTCGTGCAAACCGGCACGGCGATGCTGGCGCAGGCGAACGCCATGCCGCAATCGGTCTTGAAACTTCTGGCATAATCACCAGGAAAAACTTGGTCGCGGCAGGTGGGCAAGCCCGGACGGCCCCAAGGTCGTCCGGGCTATTCACCAACCAGCCAAAAGGAAAGAGCCAGCAGAATTTCCGTCCAACACCACCAAGCCAGCCCCAGCCAAAACATGAAACTTCGTTTCACAGCCAAATTTTCCATCCGCGTCCGGCAGTCAGGCCGGACCATTTGCGGAGTAGATTGGCCGCGCAGTTGGGAAAGGGCGGCGATCGTTCCGGCCAAGGTCAGGCCGGAAGGCAAATGGGGTTCGAGAATTTCGACACTCAAGTCGCGGTGCAAGCCGCCGATAGTGAGTTGTCGGAAATCGGTGACCGGCGGCCGCAAACAGCCGGAAGGAAAACAGGTGGACGCCTCTTTAATGGTCCGCCACACGGCAGGGATGCCGTGAAACAACAAATCCCCGAAAGGGGTGACTCAAGGAAGGAGTCAGCAGTATGGTCATAAACACAAACATATCAGCACAAACGACGGCTGGATTGCTCGGGCAGTCCAGCGCGATGTTGAGCCAGTCGCTCGCGCGATTGTCATCCGGATCGAAGATCAATTCGCCGGCCGACGACAGCGCGGGTCTGGCCGTCTCGATGAACCTCACGGCTCAAATGGGACGAAACACCGCGGCAAGTGATAACGTCAACAACGCCATATCGTTCAACCAGACGCAGGACGGTTACCTCCAGCAGGTTTCCAACGCCCTGAATCGCATGAGCGAACTGTCGGTGCAATCCCAGGACGTTACCAAGTCGGACAGCGACCGTTCGCTGTATCAACAGGAGTTCAGCACGCTGGCCACATACATCAATAATGTGTCCACGAAGGACTTCAACGGGGTCAGCCTGTTCGGCGGCAATCAACTGAACGTGACGATTGACAGCGATGCGCACACGTTCGCAAACACGGGCGTGAATCTTACCGCCGCGTCCTACTCGACCCTGGCGAGTGACTCGATCGGCACCGTGAGTGGCGCGCAAAGCGCGTTGACTGACGTCAAGGCTGCCATCTCGCAGCTAGGAAAGGATCGCGCCAACCTTGGCTCCAACATCGAAACACTGACCGCCTATGGCAATCAGCTCTCGACGTTGAACAACAACCTCTCGGCCGCCAACAGCCAAATCACGGATGTGAATGTGGCGCAAGAGAGCACCAACTACGCCAAAGAAAATATCCTCGTGCAGACCGGCACGGCGATGCTGGCGCAGGCCAATGCCCTGCCGCAAATCGCGCTCAAGCTCTTGGGTTAAGAGCAGCAAGCCGGTTTGATGAACTGGTAAAATCCTCGGGCGGCGCGAAAGCGCCGCCCGAGCTTTTTATTTTGATGGCTGTTGTGGCGCAAATGAGGACCATTTGAAATGAAGCGGGAGGCCAGCGGTAAGGTTCAAGTGATTCAGATTGAAGCCCGTCTTCAAACTTCTATCTGATGACGCAACGCTTCGGCGACGCGCAAGATGGGTGTTTCCCATTCGTTCCTTTTCGCCTGCCGAAACAACTGAGCTGTGGGATACCAAGGCGAGGTCTGGCGATTGAGAAGCCAGCGCCAGTCGGACGAATGTTGCAGGAGAATCCAGACCGGTTTTCCGAGCGCGCCGGCCAGATGCGCGACGGCAGTATCCACCGAGATAACCAAATCCATTTCAGAGACGACTGAGGCAGTATCCAGAAAATTGGCGAGTTTAAGGCCGGATCGGAAGATGGCGGACATAGTTTGCAAGCAAGCCTGGTCGCCCGCCGGCACGGGCTGTTGCAAATTGTGAAACGTGACACCCGGCACTTGTAAAACGGGGGCGAGCTGTTCCAGCCGGAGCGAACGCGCGGCGTCCTGATGATGTTCGGGATTGCCCGCCCATGCCAGCCCGACTTTCAGTCGGCCCGGCTGCATCGGCGGCAACCCTTCGCAAGAGGACGCGCGAAGATAAGGTGTCCAATTGGGAATGGTGTCGAGGGTGACGCCGAGGGCGCGAGGCAGGCTGATCAATGACAGGCGGCAATCAAAGGACGGTATTTCCATTCCGTAGGGGATAACCGTGTCCGCACATTCTGAGTATTGGAACAGAGTATGCAACTCCGGTCTGCATTCGAGAATGACGCGCCCAACCCGTTCGCGCGCCAACGGGATGAACCGGACCATTTGTATCGCATCGCCAAAACCCTGTTCCGCGTGCAGGAATAGCGTCTGGCCGGGAGCTGAAATCCCGGTCCATTCGGGCTGTTGAAACTGGCGCGGGGTTATCAAATGCCAGCGCCATTCATAATCCTGAAACCCCTCTGGATACCGGCCCGCCGCCAACTGAGAGACGGCCCGTCCATACCTCGCCAGGGCAAAATCAGGTGCAATCTCCAGCGCGCGGTTGTAGGCATCGATGGATTCATCCAACCGGTTCAATTCCTTCAGGCATTTTCCAAGATTGTTCCAACTGGCGGAATCGCGCGGATCCTTTTCCACGGCGTTACGGAAGAGCGACGAGGCCTGCTCGACCTGTCCCAGTTTGTAGCTAGAGTTGCCCAGATTGTATTCGGTAGCTGCCGATTGCGGCTCCAGCCTTAGCGCCTTTTCAAAGGCGGCGGCGGCACGCTGATGGTCGTGTAATTTTTGATACGCGCAGCCCAGCCCGCTGAAAACACGTGCGGATTGCGGCTGATATCCGGCAGCCAGCAACAACCATTCGACCGCCTCATCATCCCGTCCGCCTTTGTGCAGAACCATTCCCAAGAGGAAGAGCAACTGCGCGTCTTGCGGCCGGATTTGCCTCAGGACACGGCAGAGGGCTTCCGCCTCCCCGCTGCGGCCGGTATTTTGCATTTCAAACGCCAGCTTCAGCGAGCGATCATACGAATCAATCAACCGGGAATACTTTCCATCCGGTTCAGTCCATTTTCTGGAACCATCGGCGTTCGAATTCATGGAGACCCGAGGAAGCAGGAAAAGCGCCCAGGCACAAGAAAACTCACCTGGCGGGCTTCGAAGAAGGCCAACATGGTACGGATATGCAAATGAGTTTTATTATTCAACACAGTGAAAGGATATTCCAAACGGCGGCAAAGTCCCCTCAAAATTTCACCCAAATCCCCTCCTTTGTCGTGCCGTCCGTTCTATCTCAATAATTTGGCTCAAGACAACCGTCGGATTGCCGATAAGGATATGAAGAAAACCGGGCATCATTGCCCACAAGTGGCCTATGCTGCTTTTGAGCGAAGGCCCGAGAATACAGTTGATTGCTTGACACCGCCGCAAAAGGCAAAACAGCGACAAAAATGCTGAACCAGCCGCAACATGGTTGAAAGAATCGTCATTCAGGTCCGTGACCATCCGGGAGTTGTCCCGAAGTGCTGTTTTCTTTTCCGTTCTGTCATTTTGATGCGGATTCAAACCGTAAGCTAAACATGTCCTCAACAGTCACACAAATCGGCCTAGTCCCAACCACGTCCAGTTTGCCCAATCTGCAAGTGACCGGTCTGGCCTCCGGCATGGATTGGTCAACGGTGGTCACGGAACTGGCCAACGCCGAACGCGCCCCCGAGACGCAATGGAAGACGGAACAAACCACCCTCAACAACCAAAATTCCGCGTTCACCACCATCCAGGGCGATTTGACGACACTGCAAACGGATGTTGAGACGTTGAAGAGCTCCAGCCTTTACACCAGCCGCACCGCGCAATCTTCCGACAGCAGCGCCACCGCCACCGCCTCCTCCGGTAGCAACATCGGCACTTATTCGTTTGACATTTCGCAGCTTGCCACCGCCACCACAATCAACGGCACCAGCGGCGTCAACGCCGCCTTGAGCCCGACCGGCAATTTGAACAACGTAACCATCGGCACGGCGGGATTTGCCACGCCCGTCACCGCCGGAACGTTCACAATCAATGGCAAACAAATCACCATCGCGACAACTGATTCGTTGCAGACGGTTTTCAACAACATATCCAGCGCCACCGGCGGTGAGGTGACTGCCAGCTATGATTCGACCGCCGGCGATCCCAATTTCGACAAAATCACGCTTACCGACACCAAAGGCAACAACATCATCCTGGGCAGCGCGTCGGACACGAGCAATTTTCTCCAGGCCGCGCGGCTTTATAACGGCAGCACAGGTGCCACCTCCATCACCAGTTCCGCTGCGCTGGGCAGCGTCCAGTTGACCCCGGCGATGCAGGATGCCGATTTGAAAACCACCATCACGGACGGCGGCAGCGGACAGGGCGCGCTTACCATTAATGGTGTAACCATCAAATATGATGCCAGCACCGACAGCATCCAAAATGTCCTGGATAGCATCAACAATTCCAGCGCCGGCGTCACGGCTTCATTCGATTCCCAGAACAGCCGCTTTGTGCTGACCAACAATACAACCGGCAACGTGGGCATTTCCATGCAGGACGTTACCGGCAATTTTCTTGCCGCCACCGGCCTTTCCACCGGCCAGACGGTCGGCGGACAGAATCTCAATTACACGCTGAACGGCGGCACGCAGCAACTGACCAGCCTGTCCAACACCATCAGCAGCGACAGTTCCGGCATCACCGGCCTTTCCGTCACCGCCACAAAAGCCACGTCGTTCAGCGTGACTGTGGCCAGCGATACCAGCAAAATTTCCTCCGCCATTCAGCAGTTTGTCACGGATTATAACTCCGTGCAGTCCTACATCACCGGCCAGATGGCGGTGACCAACAACCCCGACGGCACGGTGACCGCCGGCCTGCTGACCGGCGATATGACCGCCAATGGCATCGCCTCCAGCCTGCGGACGACTAGTTTTTCGGGAATCTCCATACCAGGTTCGTCGAATGCCATCAGCAGCCTAGCGGACCTTGGAGTCACCACCAACGGGCAGAACAACACCGTCACGCTGGACACCACCACGCTCAACAGCGCGTTGAGCAGCAATCTCAATGCCGTGCAGTCATTTTTCACGGATTCCACGAATGGCCTTTGCACGCAGTTGATGAATTATCTCAATGACACCGTCGGCGGCGCCAACATCACGACGCCGGGAACGTTGCAACAGCACGAGACGGACTTGAGCACGCAAAGCAGCGACATCACCACCCAGATCAACAATCTGGAGACGAAAATCACATCCGACACGGCGAACTGGAACAGCGAATTTCAGGCCATGGAGGTAGCTCAATCGCAGGTCAACCAGGAATTAACCTATCTGACCCAATCTGTCAGCAGCGGTGCGCTCTAGGGTAACTACTAATTCCAAAATCCGAAAGATGAAAGAATTCCCGATGACCAAATTCGCCCCCGCCGCCCCCATTGCGGCTTATTGGTCATTGAAGCTTCGTAATTCGTTCGCCGTTCGTCATTATGGTTCCGTCATCCTAGGTATCGTCCGACAAACTTCACCACTGGCCGCCGCTACGCTTCTCGCCGTATTGCAGACATTGCTCGCCGGCTGCGAAACGGCCACCCCGATAGTGGCTGATTTCAGTCCGCCTTACCATCCGGACAATGTCTTTCTCACCGGCACCAAATTGCGGGGCGACGTGAAGCGCGTCGCCGTGCTGCCGGCGGCGTGTGACGTACGACAGACGGATTTGGGGGCGGGCTGTGACGCACTGCAACCGATCCTGGCCAGCGAACTGGTCAAGACGAAAAAATTCGAGGTGGTCGTGGTTTCACCTGAGGAGCTATGGCGGCTGACCGGCCGCACGGACTGGACCGCCGATGAGGTTTTACCAGCCGATTTTCTCAGCGCGCTGAAAAAGGAATACGGATGCGACGCGGTTTTTTTTTGCGAGGTGACGGAATTCCGCGCGTATCCGCCGCTGTCCGTAGGCTGGCGGCTGAAGTTGGTGGACGTCAGCCGGAAGGAAACCATCTGGTCGAGCGACGAAATTTTTGACTCCGGCAAACCGCCGGTCATGGCTGCGGCGCGGCATTATCAGCAAGCGGAAGAGTGGCAACTGAACGGCGAAACGGCGGCTTGGCTGGCGATGAACTCACCGCGCCAGTTCGCGCAATATTCCCTTGCCAGCCTGCTGTACACGTTGCCAGCCCGATAAAACGCTAAAGTTTCTTTGCAATAGTCCGATAAACTTGAGAGAAAGCGTTCGAACAGTACAAGATTTTCCAAGAGGAACATGAATATTGAATTCAATACCAGGCGTATCACTGGATCCGCAGCCGCCCAACCGGTTGGCAAAAGCAAAGCCGCCGCGGCCACTGGCGACACCGTGTCGCTGGGCAACACCGGCGCCTTGAAGGCGGCCATAAGCAACATCCCGCTCGTCCGCCCGGAGAAGGTGGACGCCGCGCGCGCCGCGGTCTCCGGCACCGTGTTTCCGCCGGATGAAGTGCTGAAAGCCGTCGCCTCGCTCCTCGCGGAAAAAATGCGATAAATCCGCCAGACAGAATTCCCCGCAACCTGTCACGCCATGCCAGCCGCCAATCCCTGGAAATCCTACCGCCAAGTTGCCACGCAGACCGCACCGCCCGGCCAGTTGATTCTGATGCTCTACGACGGCGCGCTGCGGTTTCTGGAGCGCGGCCTCGCCGGCTTCGATCGCACCGACCCAGCCGAGGCGAACATGGCCGTTCATAATAATTTCCAGCGCGCACTGGACATTGTCCGCGAATTGAACCGCGCGGTGAACGTGAACCAGGGCGGCGAATGCGCCGTAACTTTCCGCCAGCTTTACGACTATTTCGAACGAAAAATAGTGGAGAGCAACATCAAGAAACAGCCCGAAGGCGCGCGGGAAGTCATTGAACATTTGACCGTCATGCGCGACGCCTGGGCGGCGATGCTCGCCGGCCAGAGAGTTCCGGCGGCAGAAATGGCCGGACGCGCACCCGCCCTGGCCTCCGTCTGAAAAGATTCACCATGAACACCGACCGCGATTTGGAGCATAGTTACCGCGAATGGCGCCGGCTCGCGGAAGCCGAGGGCGAAGCCATACGAGCCGGCAACTGGATGCTCGTCTTCGACTGCCAGAACGCCCTTCGCCAACTTCAACCGCGCATCATTCGCCAGACCGAGGCCGCCCGCCAAGAATGGGCTGCGCTGGGACTGGATGCCGAGGCAATGGAGTGTGAAATGGACACGATGATCCATTCGCTGATTGAGCTCGAAAGCCGCAACAATTCACTGATTGATGCGCGCCGTTGCCTGGCTCAGGAGGAATTGGCCAAATTAGAACAAGCCAGCCTCACCCTACGGCGCATCCAGCGGAGCTATGCCCCAACGATTCCGCGGCTGAAATCCCCTTTTACCAACTTTCGAAATTTAGCTTAAGAAACTCACACCGCTGCCGATTCAATACGGACGTCATGTAACATTGGCGTCCCAATTTGCGTCCCTGTCCGGAAGCCGGGGGCGTTGGACGATAAATATACAGTATATGTCAGGCAGTGGCCCGAGTGTTCCGCGGTCGGCAATGTCGAACCGCATATTGGTGGTGGACGATGAGCAAATTGTCGTGTCCACACTGCGCGAGACGTTGCGTCGCCAGAGTTACGATGTAGTCGCCACGATTGATCCGACGGTCGCGCTGGCGGAACTACAGGCCGGTTCGTTTGCGGTAATCATCGCCGATCATCGGATGCCGCTCATCAGCGGCCTGGAATTGCTTGACCGGGCGCGTCAGATCCAGCCCAATGCGACGCGAATCCTGATGGCCGGCGTGGTGAGCCTGGACATGGTCATTGATGCCATCAATAAAGGTGAAATCTATCGCTTTATCGTCAAGCCGTGGCTGCGTGAGGAGCTGCTCGTAACCATCAAGAACGCGATGCAACGCCACGAACTCGTCCAGCAGAATATTCATTTGCAGACCGCCACACTGTCCATGAATGAGCAGCTCGTGGAATTGAACCAGTCGCTGGAGGAACAAGTGAAGCTTGTCGCGCGCCAGAACCAGCAACTTGCGCGAATGAACCAGACACTCGAACAAAACCTGCTCCGATCCATGGAACTTTCCCTGCATGCGGCGCAGACGTTTTATCCGACACTTGGCGATCAAGGCCGCCGGGTGGCGCAACTCTGCCGGTCAATGGCGCAGGTGACCAACCTCTCCGGCGAGGAACGCCGCGCACTGGAAAGGGCAGCGTTGCTCCACGACATCGGCCTGGTTGGCGCGCCGCGCTCCCTCATCCGGCGCTGGCAGGAAAATCCCGAGACACTGAACCATGCCGAACGCGCGCTCATCGAGCAGCATCCGGTTCTGGGACAGGAATTGTCCGCCTTCGGCAACGGCCTGGAGCAGGTCGGAGTTCTGATTCGCGTCCATCACGAACGCGTGGACGGCACGGGTTATCCGGATCAATTGCCCGGCGACAAAATTCCGTGGTTGGGACGATTGCTGGCGGTTGCGGTGGCATTCGCCGCCAATAAAATGGTGCCCGACGACGCCGTAGAGGAAATCAAGAGGCATGCCAACACCGCCTTTGACCCGGACGCCGTGCGCGTTTTTCTTCGTTCCTTGCCGCTGGGCCACACACCGCGCAGAGAGAAGCAGGTACCGATTTCCGAATTGCGCCCCGGCATGGTGCTGGCACGCGGAATTTATACCCCCAACGGGCTCTTACTGGCGCCGGAAGGCCAGCATTTGAACACCACCTACATCGAAAAACTGCTCAATCACGACCGGATTCAGCCGATTAATCAATCATTGGTTGTTTATTGCTGAATCATGACAATGCCCGCGGTCATTTCGGACCAGATACGGGAATATCCCGTCACATCGTGCCATTTCTCGGAACAGTGGTGGCGCAACTTCTTTGAGTCGTCCGAGGACGCTCAGATTGTGTGCCGGCTGGATGGCTTGGCGGTGAAAATCAATCCCAAGGCCGCGCGCCTGCTCAAACTGAATCGCACGGCGATGGAAGATCATTTTTCCATCTTCGACATATTGCTGCCTCCTGCCGACCAAAAATTGCGCGAATTGTTGCGGCGCGGCTGCATCCGTTCCGACGCACTGCATTCCGTCACGCTGCTGGCCGGCGGAAGGCCAAGTGGAATGGCGGACCTTGAACTAGCGCCACTCGATGAACAACACACGCTGGTCACCTTCAAGGACATTGCCCGGCGGATGCGGCTGGAATCGCATGTCAATCGCCTCGTAACGGCGATTGACGCCACTCCGGACGTTTTTTTTCTGACGGACGCCGACGGCCGCATTACCTTTGTCAATCCCGCCTTTCACAACGTCACCGGTTATGACATTGAAGCCGTGCTGGACCGCACGGATGAATTTTTGCGGGCACCATCCGAGGCGGAAAAAGTCAGAGCCTATCTGGAACAGATTAGCCAGGGCCGCGAATGGATGGGCGAACTGACCAACCTGCGCCGTGATGGCACGTCTTACCAAGTCGAGGCCACTATTTCCCCGATTTCCGACATGACAGGCAGGTTCATCGGTTATGTTGCCTGCGAACGTGATATCAGCACGCGCAAAAAATTAGAAGGCGACCTCAGACTGCAGCACGATTTTATCCGCAGCATTCTCCATTCTCTCGACGGAGCCATTTACAGCCTCGACCGTGAATTCCGCATCACGCACGCCAATGACGGCTGGCGGCACGTGCATTCCGAACATGGCGGCCTTCGCATGGATGGACCGCCAGAGACCGGACGGTCGTTGCTGGAATATGTGCCTGAGCCCGCGCGCCGATCGAAGCTGGCGGCAATTTTTGCGGAGGTGTTGTCGAGCGGTCAGGCGCAGGACGACCGTTTTCAATCGTCCGATGGGCGTCATTGGCTGGTCAAAATTTCGCCGTGGGTCTATGCCGACCGCGTGCGCGGGCTCATCTGTAACATAGCCGACCAGACCCGATATCACGAATTGCAAAGCCAGTTGTTCCAGTCGCAAAAGATGGAAATCATCGGCACGCTCGCCGCCGGTGTCGCCCACGATTTCAACAACCTGCTACAGGCCATCCGAGGCAATACCAGCCTCCTCCTGATGGAATCGCCGCCTGATTCTGAAATGCATCACTGGAGTCAGCAGATTGACCTCGCCACCCAGCGCGCCGCCGAGATCACGCAGCAATTGCTCTCCTTCAGCCGGCGAGGCGACGACAAACGGGCCGTGCTGGACTTGAACCATATTGTACATCAGGCTTGCCAGATTGCCCGCCACACACTGCGCGCCAACGTAAAACTGGAAATTGTTCCGATGCCGGAACCCGTCCCGGTAAAGATAGAATTCAGCCGGGCGACGCAGACGCTTCTCAACCTCTACGTCAACGCACAGGACGCCATGCCCGACGGAGGCACGCTCACCATCACCAACACAATCGTAACCGTGCCAGCTGAAGTTGCCGCCCGCCATGGCGTGGATGACGGCGGCGAGTTCGCGCGCTGCAGCGTGACGGACACCGGCTGCGGCATTCCGGCAAATTTGTTGCCGCGGATTTTCGAGGCGTTTTATTCCACGAAGGAAAAAGGGCGGGGCACCGGCCTCGGCCTTTCCATCGTCCATCGCATCATGCAGGAGGCCGGCGGTTTCGTGGACGTGGAAAGCGCAGTGGGCCGCGGCACTACTTTTCATCTTCATTTTCCCCTTATGCTGGAAAATCCGGCCATCGCCACCCGGCCTGCGGAAGTACAATTGCCCCATGCCAAGGGGAAGGTGCTTGTGGTGGATGATCTGGATTTGTTACGCGACTTCGCCAAGACGTTTCTCGAAACCACCGGCCTCACCGTTTTGGTGGCCGCCTCCGGGCGCGAGGCACTCCAAGTATTGGAAAAGGAAAACGGTGCAGTAGACATCCTCTTCACTGACTACGCGATGCCAGGCATAAATGGAGCCGATCTCATCCAACAAGTTGCCGTGCGCTGGCCGACCATCCGCCCAGTGCTCGCCTCGGGTTATCTCGACGACCCCGTTTTGAAACGGCTTGAGGAACTAAAGGCCAGAATCCTGTCCAAGCCCTACGAAATGCAGGAAGCCGCGAATGTCCTCATTGATCTGCTGCCGAAAAATGGTTGAAATTTCAGACTGCAACTATTCCAGTCACCTCTTACCTACCTGTCGCCGCAATCACGCCGTCCAAAACGCCCGCTGCCAGAGGTAATACGGGACGCAGCATTTCGACGCGCGAATTCAAATGAACGACCACATCGTGTGCGCCGACGGCGACAAGCCGGCGATACCAGTCCACAAACGCGCGGCTCACGGCGGCTTCTTCCGGGGGGTTCCGAAGTTTTTCGGGTGGTTGTGAAGCTGCCGTCGCGCAAATAATTTGCGCGGCCAAAATGCGCGGCGGACGCCCGCCGTTGATGGCGCGCGTCCAAAGCGGCAACGCCTCCCCCGGTTGCTGGCCCAAGAGCAGCGCCTCGGCACGTTGGGCAACAATCATGCCATCCTCCGGCAAGCAGCGGATGGCCTCACCGGTCCAGTCACAGGCAAATTCAAAAAATTCCGGCTTGGCCAGTGCAATCTCGCCGCCCAACCGCCACGCGGCGGCGTTACCGGTGTCCGCATGAACCAATTCGTTCAATTGTTGCAGCGCTTCAATCTGCCGGTTTTGTCCGGCTAGAAATTTTGCGTAATCCAGTTTCAATTCCGCCAGCGGAACATTTTCCGCCAGCCCGGACTTAAAGGCCGTTTCTGCGCCGGCGGCATCGCCCAGTTTCACCAGGGACAGCGCGAGACAATGATGCGGCACGGCGGTGAGGATATCCGTGTTGATGGGCGCGAGCGATGGCTGGCTTCGTTTCGCAAGACATGCACGCGCCTGTTCGGCGGCTTCGTGGAACCTTTTCAATTCAAAAAAAGCGAGACCTTGCGCGTAGTGCAGCGAAGCAGTCAGCCCACCTTGCCTTGCCAGCGGTGAATTCAGCGCCTGCACGATCTCGTCGTACGCACGCACCTTGTAAAGGTGACACGTGAGTTGCGTGAGCAGCACTTCGCGCAATTCGGGGGCGATCTCGGCCGGCGACTGCGCGGACATCAACCGGAACGCCGCGCGGTAATGACTCAACGCCGTTTGCAAATCGCCGGAGTGGACGAGTTCGAGCCCCAGGTTCATCTGCAAATTCGCGTCATTGGGAAATTCCTGCACGGCCTGGCGCAGCAGATGCAGGTTGCGTTCCACCTTATTACGGTCCTTGATGATTTCAGGCGCGTAGCCGTGGTGCAGCAACTCCGCATTGCCGACGGCGGTCTTCATTTCCCATGCCCGGGCGCATTGAACAAGACTCGGAAAGACCTGCTCGTGAATCCGACCGTAATAATAAACGCCGGGCGCGTTACGGAACAATCGCGGCACGCAATGCCGGCCATGCACCTCCCGACCACGGTCCACCAACGGAAGGCGGAAGGCAATCACGTCCAATCGCTTCATGTCCGCAAGCAGCCGCTGATGTTCGGCAGCAGGCAATTCCTCATCGGCGTCGAGCATTAAAACCCAGTCGCCCGTAGCATGCTCCAGGACGGCGTTACGCGCGGCGGAAAAATCGTCGCACCAAGGAAACGAATGCACTTCCGCGCCGTGCTCCCTGGCGATTTCCACCGTGCGGTCGGTCGAGCCGGTATCCACGACGATAATCTGCTGCGCCAGACCGTGAATTGATTTAAGGCATTGCGCCAAAAACCGCCCCTCATCTTTGACAATCAAACAGACTGACAAACGCGGCGAGGATTGAGAATTGAGAATCAATGATGGATTCAGCCATTCTAGTTTGGAGGTGCCTTTCAGCGGCTTCTGAAGAAATTGCCTCGGCGCGTTCCAATGTGGAGCCAGCTCGCGGGCGCGTTGTGCGCAGGCGCGGGCGCTGGCGCCAGCGCCGGAAGTCAGCGCAATTTCGGCGAGCAGCAAGTACGCTTCAGGGTGAAACGGCCGAATGGATATCGCCGCGAGTGCGGATTTCCATGCCTGCTCGAATTCGCGCCTTTCAAAGAGCAGACGCGCTTCATCCAGATTGCCGAGCCGCGCGACAACAGGAACTTCCGTTTTCACTGGCATGAGCGATTGCGCCTCCTCGAGCCAATGCGTTTCACCGCCATTCTTGTGCGTCAAGTTGAGCGATGGCAGAGAAATTTTCAATGCCAAGCCAGCGGGCTTGGCGGCGGGCACCGGATAGCCGCGCTCCAACACCACGTCGGCGGGCAGGTTCCACTTCATCCGGAACAGGTCCCAATTGCGAAGCATTGCCTGGCGATAGTCAATTTTTTCGCCCCGAAACGTTTGGCTGCCGACGTGATGCACAAAAACACCTCGCGCGATGATACAGCCGTAGCCGGCAAATTTGGCGCGCAGGCAAAAATCATCGTCCTCGAAATTGCCACTGCCAAAAGATTCGTCCAGCCCGCCGATGACGTCGAGCACCGCGCGTTTGAACAGCAAGCAAAAGCCGACAAGGCGGTTCACCGACTGCGTCCTGCCCTGATTTTGAAGGCCCCATGTTTTGGCGAAATCGAACAAGGCCGCGTCACTTGTGTAACTCGTCGGGACTTGTTGTGGGCCAGAAACGCGGTTGGAAGCCGGGCCGACAAGTCCGACGGAGGCATCGGCGTCCAGCACGGCTGTCATACCTTCAATCCAGCCGGGCGTTACAAGCGTGTCGTTATTCAGCAGGACTAAAACTTCACCTTTGGCGACGGCGAGACCCTGGTTGTTGCCGGCGGCGAAGCCGAGATTTTTACGGTTGGAAATGACCTTAACATTAGGGTGTCGGTCACGAAGTCCGGCGAGATATTCGGCCGTGCCGTCGGTAGAGGCGTTGTCCACGAAAATGACTTCAAACGGTGCGCGCGTGTGCGCCAGCAGGCTAGCGACGCAATTGCGCGTGTGCTCAAGCTGGTTGTGCGCCAGAACAATGATGGACGTGAGCAGTGCCGGACGCGCCGGAGCCGGCGAAACGACATTGTCCACCTCCGGTTTTGCGCCGATGACGGATTGCCTGACGCCAAGATATTCGTCGTCCGAAACAAGCTTGGTGAATTGCGCCAGTCCATTGGCGACGAGTGGCGATTCCGGACAAAACAATTCGCTGCGTTGCAAATCAGATTTGAAACGCGCGAGCAACGGCGTGACCGGCAGCAAGCTTTCCGGTAGGCGCTCCAGTATCTTTCCGGCGTCAGCAAGCGTGGCATGGCCGGCAAAAATCTGGGCAAGCGCCCGGAACTGCAAAAATTCTGGAGCGTCGCCGAATTCTTCGATGGCCTCGTCCAATAGCGCTAGCGCCTTGAACGGCCGGCTTTGGCGTAAATGAACGCGACAAAGATTAAGCCGGGCCGGACGATACGTCGGATGTTCTAGCACGATACTCTCGAACAGTTTTTCCGCGCCGGTTTTCACATCTGCGTTGAATGAGCCGACGGCGAATTCGTTGAGCGACGGCGCGTGATTTGCGTCCAGCAGCCGTATGAGCCGGAAACGCTGCATCGCTTCCTTCGTCCTGTTCTGCTCCAGGCAGATGCGGTAGAGCAGATAATGCAAATTCAACCGCCACGGGTCGAGTGAGAGAGCGCGCAATGCGGCGCGGCCCGATTCATCAAAGCGGCGTTCGCGGAAATATTGCAACGCCTCTGCGCCAGCTTGCCGGGAGGCGCGGCGGATTTCCAGCGGCAATTCGCGCGGTTGGCGATTGTCACGGCCGAAGAAGGGATATTCTATGTCGCATAAGCGCGCGAAGCCCTGCGGCCAAGTCGTGTCGCGCAATTCCTTTTCGAATTCCTCGACCGCGTTGGCGTTGTAAAGGCTGCGCGCGAACTGGATGTGGGCTCGGTGGCGCTGTTTGTCGTCGAACGCGCCTACGCCAAAAGTCTCATTGTGGTTCAGGCTGAAGAACGCCTCCGCCACGATCTTCGGCGGATCGTGGACGATGCGCGCGAGCAGATCGAGCGCAATCGGGCGCAACTCCATCGGCGACATTGCGCGCTGGCGGACAATTTCGGCAACGCGACCGACATGACCCAAAACGCCGGCCTGAAAATGGCGGGTGTAGCGCCGGAAAATTTTCTCCTCGTGCTGGTTGATTTCACGCTGCGCGACAACGCGACCGTCGCGCCGCACATAGCGCAGCGCCGAGCCTGATTCGGAGTTGCACAGCATTTCCAGCGGCGAAACAAATTCGAGCAGACGCAAAATCTCCGGATTATCGCCTGCCCGGCCCGGCCCGAATGCAGCCTTGGTAACGTTCGGCGGTTGCGCGTTCAGGAACGGCAACAGCCCGAAATACCACCCGTGAATGATCGTGTTCGGCAACATCCACGCAAGATTGTCCTGAATGGTGCCACGCCAGCCAATGTCCACGATGCCGAGTTTGGGTTCGTCGCCGTTGATGCCCTTGGACTTGAGGTAATCCAGCACCAGGGCGCGCTTTTGCGCTGCCGCATCAGCGAGAAATTTTACGAAGCGGTTGTCGGCAAAAAGTTTTTTCACCCGGTCGTCCAGCCACGGCTGGTGGATGATTTCGTCGAGCCGGAATCCATGCGCTTCGATGAGGCTTTGCACAGGTGCAGGATCGAGGTCGAGCGAGATAAAAAAGCTGCGCACCGACTGGCTGGAATAAAGGTTCCAGAGCCGCATGAATTCTCCGAGGTCGAAACGGTTGAGCGACGCGGCAAACGTGGCGAGGCGGCTGACTTCGACGACGACAGGCTTTGGAAAGGGCACGCCGAACGGGTCGGCTTCGGCAACAGCGGCGTAAATCTTTGCGAAGAATTCGCCTTCCCTTGTGAAGAAATGGAGCCGGTCCAAACCGGCCTTTATGGCTTCCTCGGCGAGAAACAGCGCATAACCGATGAATAGCGGCGACAGAACTTCGCCATAGCGCATCATAGACTGAATTTCTTCGGACGGATCCAGCTCGTCGCTTTCGAGTTGGGTAAGCGAGCGCAATTCAGCCGGGCAGAACAATCTCTTCACACGCGCTTCCAGCTCTTTTTTTGCGGCAACCAAGGATTTGGCGATAATCACAGGAGCCGCATTAAAAGCATCAGCACGCATGGCAAATTCCCTTTTGAACCGGGCAATCTTTTCCGCCTCGCATGTCACGTCAAAATGCACGGACGCCATGCCAATCGTGCGCGGGATGAAATAATCCGAAAACTCGTTGTCGCCGACGTGAACATGGCGCGCGGGCGAAGTGTTCAGGTTCTGCTGGATTTTCTTGAAGAGCCGACCGGTACGCTTGTTGAGCGAAATGTCACACGAAGTAAATCCGTCACTGACAATTTCATTCACGCCGGCATGTACGAGCAATTGCTTTACCTGTGGCGCAGACATGTAAAAATCCGAGAGAAACAACCGACGGCGCGCAGGAATGGAACTGAGCAGCGCCGCGATTCCGGCATCAGGATAAATGCAACGGCATTCCTGTGCCAACTCGACGGCAACAAGTTCATCAGCGATTTTATCCAATTCCACCGTTGACAGAGGCAAGGCCAGCACCGACCCAAGCCAGGCAATAAAAACCTCCCTAAAATGGTATTCATCATCGCCGCCTTTTGCCCGGCACTGCTGGCCGACGGCCATTTCGCATTGAGCCCGTTCCTTGAGAAGTTGCATGGCGTCGGTATATGCCGGTTTGAGCTGGCTCCGGCGCGTCAAATGGAGATACCGCGCGGTGAACAATTTGATTTCATCGGGATGACAACGGCGCCGGAGCAGCGTATCCCAAACGTCAACGGTCAATAAATCATAAGCTGGCGCATCCGCTATTGCGATAGTTATTGGAGCGGGATGGCAATAAGACTCGCGCTTCGGCGGAGTCATGGTCTGTTTTTTTGCGGCACGGCCATCGAGAATGTCGGCGACGTGCCCGCAAAATTGTTCCTGTTCCAGATCCACAGGCCGCATGGCCATGAAAGAAAGACCGGCCTGACGTTCGCGCCCGCATAAACTGGCATCGGCAACGAGATCGAGCAACGTGTTTTTGATGGCGTCGGCGTTCACTTCGGCCAAAAGCACACCGTTGGTAGAGAGGTCGTAAAAATTGTTTTCGCGGTACGCCTCGACGACGGGCAATCCCGCCGCGAGCATTTCAAATGGCACGCGCGACGGGTTGGTCATGCTCATGCACAAACCAGCAAGGCAGCGGTTGTATATTTCGTTCAGCCGCGCGGGGTTGACGATGCCGAGATGCGCGCTGCACAAACCGGCGGGCGCGTGCGGGGAGCCGAATGTATAAATTTTCAGGTGGGGCAGCGCCTGCTGCAATTTTTTCAACGCGTCCACACAAGTTTGCGTAGCACGATGCGGCTTTTCAGGCTGGAAAATAGCGGCTACTGCAAATTCCGCCGCCATGCCGTCTGGACGCGGATGATAAATCTTCCGGTCCGCGCAAAAATCAAGCGGGCGGGGGATGATGTTGAATTCACGTCGCAATTTTTCCGCGAGCCAACGGCCCATCGTGATGATCTGCAGGCGCTGCTCGTATGAAAATTCCGCGAGCAGATTGTGGCCACCCATGGGATAGAAAAACGGCTCGTAATCCTGCACGAGATAGGCACGCTTGAAATTGCCGGGCATCGCGGCGAGCGCTATCGCAGTGTGCCACATCGTGGCGAGTACGAGGTCATGCCTGCCAGCGGCTTGAAAACCGGTGTGCGGAACCACCCAGTCGCAGTCATAAAATTTGTGCAGGCTCTCCCGCAGCTCGTGTTCGGTGGCGTCGCCCTCGACATAAGCGTGACATTCGTAGCCACGTCGCGCGAGTCCACCGAGCAGGTTCAAGACGGTGCGCAGTCCACCGGAGCCGTGGCCGAGCGGTGGCAGGAGGGCGGCGATCGTTTTCATTTTCAAAATGCCTTCACTGCACCACGCCGATAAAACCGTTCGGGCAAATCGGGCGCCGTATTTTCGCCGCGCAAAACAGCTTCCACACCGGCGAAAAATTCCTCGTGTTCTTTTTCGATTGGACGCGGCTGCATCCAGCGCGGGCCAAATTCGGACATCCGCTGGAGACGCGCCGGCTCCTGCAACAGACTTTTGAGCGCGAGGCTGATGGCGACCGGATTCGGGTCGGCGAGCAACACGCCTTCGTCGGGAAAATCATACAGATTGTTTTCGCGGTAGATGTCCACAACGGGAAGTCCCGCAGCCATCATCTCGAATGGGATGCGGGACGGGTTGGACGAACTAATGCACAAGCCGGCACGGCAGCGGTTATAGAGAGCGTTGATTTCGCGCGGATGCAACACGCCGAGGTTGACGTGCGGAAAATTGATTTTAGCCTGCTCCGGCGAGCCATAGAGATAAACGGTGACATCAGGCATTTCGCGTTTCAAAGCACCCAACGCATCGAGGCCGATTTCGCTGCAACGCCGCGGCTTGTCCGGCTGGTGAATCATGCAAACGGCCCGCTCGCGCTCCGCCAGCGAGGTTAGCGGATGATAAATCCCGTGATCGCAGCCAAAATCGAAGTAATGTGCGGACACGCCATATTTTTTTTTTAGCGTGTGTGGCAGCCAGCGGCCAATGCAAATCGGATGCAGGCCGAGCCGGTAGGAATTTTCAGCGTCCACAAAGCTGTCGCCCATGGGACTGAACCATGCCTCGTAGTCCTGAACAAGGTAAGCCTTTTTGACCGAGGCAGGAGTTTTGGCAACTTCGCGGGCCGAGTTCCAGATGGTTGCGATAGCCAGGTCAAAGTTTTCACATCCCAATTTCCACCCGAGGTGCAACGCGCCGTCGTTCGCGCCATAAAACGCCTGCACCTGGTCGGCCAGTTCGTGGACCGTCTCGAATTCTCCTCCGCCGTCCACGAAGGCATGGCAGTCGCAACCGCGATCGCAAAGATGCTGGATCAAATTGAAGATGACGCGCAGCCCGCCGGAACCGTGCAGCGGCGGCGGGACAAGCCAAGCGATTTTAGTCCGGCGATTCATATGATTGGCGGCAGTTCGATTTCAAATGGACTACGACGAGCGACAGCTTTTTTCAGCACGAATCCCATGAAACGATTATTAATGTCGTAATTGAACTGTTCGACGGTGAATCCGCACTTGAGGGCGGCATGGTGGAAGGCCGGTTCGTTCAGGAACACGAGGTGCGCCTCGTAGATGTAGTCCCGATCAAGCAGTGGCACCTGCCCGATGAGAAATCCACCGTCGTTGAGAATCCCGGCGACCCGGCGAAGAAGTGAATAAGGTTCTGGAATGTGTTCGAGAACATGCCAGAGAAAAACCGCCTGAGCCCTTTGCCTGGCAATGCATAACCTTTTCAAAAAGACTTCCGCCTCCGCGAGATGCAGTGTTTTTTCGTCAAAGCCAAATGCATTGCGCGCAAGTTCCGCCAATCGCACAGCCGGCTCACAGCCCATGACTGTGAAGCCTTGCCGACGCAGCGCCTCCATCAAGCCGCCACGTCCCGCGCCAATTTCGAGCAACAGGCCGCCTTCGGCCTTCAGCCACGGCGCATAATAGTTTGCGATGCCTGCGCAATCGACCGCGAGCCGTTCCGCCTCGGCAATTGTCAAGTCCGGCCATTGAGCCTCCCAAAATTCCGTCTGCAATCGCAGTACGGCCGGACGGCTGGCATCAAGATCGTAACATGGAATGAGGCAACTGCATTCGCGGCAAAGATAGATTTGCGTTGCACGTTTCAGCCAATCCGGAAATGTGAAAGCCGGCGTGAGCTTCGAAGAACCACAAAAATGGCAGTGGAATTCAGGCTTAGACAGAGATTCCGCAGCAGGAACGAAATCCGGCATCATTGGACAATTCTCACTTTCCTTGGCAATGGTGGGGGTGTTGTTCATAGACACGGTTTTATCTCGGCCTGACGCAAGGCGGTGCAAATGCGGGGACAGATATTTTGCCGGCACCAAAGGTTTTCTTGAGCACGAAAGCCATAAACCGGTTTTCGTAATCACAATCAACGCCTTCTACCTCGAAGCGGCCATTGCAGGATGCGCAGGCGACGGCCAGCTCATTCAAAAAGCTCAAGTGCGCCTCATGGGGATATTCCGCCGAAGGCGGCGGCAGTTGGGAGATCAACAGACCATTGTCGCACAATATGTCCGCCATCATAGGCAATAGTGCCTGCAATTCGAGGCAATGTTCGAGGTCGTGCCGGAAAAAAATAGCCTGCGCCCTCTGACCGATGCGCCGCATCCAGCCCAGGAAATTTTCCGTGCTCGAACAATGCAGGGTGCGCGCGTCGAAACCGCGCGACTCGTGCGCCAGCCGCGCCGGGCGCAATAACCGTTCGCAGCCCATCACCGTAAAACCGTGTTGGCGCAGCGTTTCCATCAACTCGCCACAGCCCGCACCGAGGTGGAGCACGGCGCCGTTCGCCGCATTGAGGCGGGGTTCGTATCTGCCAACCATGCCTTCCCAATTCGCGGCTTGCGGGCTCGGTTCCTGAAGATGATATTCCGGGGTGTAGCTCCATAAAGCATCGCGTGCCGGCGGAGCATCCAGTTCGTCTTCCACGACTTCATTTTCGGGCGCGAATAAGTTGGCGGTTGCGCTCATAAATTTCACCTTGCTACTACTTTACGGGCGGGCCGATGTTAAGTCGGCCCGCCCGAGGAAGGAGCCAGCGGTCCCGTCCTTTGGACGGACGAAATTCGCTGACCATGTGTCACTGGAACCAGCCCGGGCCGGTTCGCGGCGCGTGGTCAGGCGCGACGCTCCAATCCAGCCGGATGGCCCCAGAATCTGTTACCCCCGTTCGGGCGGCGAAAAATTTCCACATCATAAACTTTTTACTGTTACTCGTTTCGGCTTTGCCGCCGCGGCCAACGGGAGTTTTGGCAATTCCGCGCTTTGGCGGGTGAGCGCCCCCTGATTGCTGCGCTGTATTTCCTCGTAAACCTCACGGCGATGAACTGGCACATCGTACGGCGCCTCGATGCCGATTTTCACCGTCTCGCCATCCACGCGCATGACTTTCACGTGGATACGCCCGTCAATCACGATGCTTTCGCCCGATTTTCGCGAGAGGATGAGCATGGCGCACGGCTAGTCGGCATTCCCGTTTACTGGCAAAGGATGCTGCACGGAGTATTGCGACGCGTTGGCGATGACAACCTGCTTGGCCAGGCCGGTGCTGCGGTTGATAACAATCGGCCCCTTCAGGTTCACCGTCGCGCGGCGCACGCCGCTCACAGTGACGATTACATAAACCGCCGCGTCGTCCGGCGAAAATAATCCGAGAAAATCCACGTCCGACTGGGGAATGTCCGGCTGGTAATCCGGCATGAAACATGCCGGATCGATGACAACGAAGGCGAGCGATGGGTTGTTCTTCACCTGCAACCACCGGAAGGGCGCTTCGGCCGGCTTTGCAATAAGCAGGTAATCTTTCATGTGCTCGAAGCCCAATAATCCCTCCGGCAGCCGCACGTTGCAGAAGGGAATGGTTTCCATCGCTTCGTCCTGTTCTACAGGATCAATTTCGATTACATCGGTGTTTGTCATGGTATCTCCTGTTTAGCAACGCGTGTGCCACTTTGGAAGAAGGGCAATAGTTCAAGGCTGAAGGCTAAAAGTTCAGGCTTTAGCCTTGAGTCTTTGGCCTTGGTTTCAGTGTCACGCGGCAATTTTGGCTCGGTCCCGGCGGAATTTGCCCCGTGCAATTTCAAAAACTGGATTTGGCGGTGCGACATGGGTTACGGAAGCGTGCTTAAAACATATTGTTGCAGTTGCATTATTTGCGAGCTGGTCTGGAGCGCGACCTGGTAGGCGTTATTGGCCTGGGTCAGATGCGTCAGAGTCTGCGTCAAATCCACTCCGGCCACACTGGAAAGGCTCTGTTGCAATCCGCTCTGTTGTGAAGAAGCAAAGGATGCCGCAGCCGTCAGCCGCGTCTGAGCGGCGCCGTTGCTCGCAATCTGGTAAATGATGTTGTCGCTGTCTTTGGACAGGTTTTGCACATCGGTCGAGGTGATCGCGCTGGTGTTGCCGGACAGTAAATTGTTTTGGAGTGAAATTAGGTGATTGAACAAATCCGCGCCATAGCGGCTGTCGCTCACGATGCCGCGCGCGCCGGTGCCAGAATTATTCTCGCCCGGCGCATCGACGTTGATTGTCGCAATCTGGGAAACTGCGGCCGGCGCGACATCGGTATTGCCAGAATATGTCACAGCAGTGACGTTGCCGCTGGCGTCCGTACTCACTGTAAATGGCGCGCTGCCCGAAGCGGTGCCGCCAAAAACAGACTGGCTGCCGTCCTGGGTGTTCATCAATTGCGCCGCCTGCTGGATCAATTGCGTCACTTCACTCGCATTTGCCTGCAACTGTGCCGGCGTCGCTGTGCCATCGGCAGACGTAGCAATTTCGCTTGCGCGCTCCTCAATGGTTTGGAGCGAGGTTAGCGCGTTGCCAGCAATGGTGGCACGGTTTTGCAGGGTGGATATGTTTTGCGAGTATTGCGTCACCGCGCTGTTGTCCGCCTGTAAATTCAAGGCCAGCGCCATGCCCGCCGGGTCGTCCGACGGCGCGGATATCGTCTGGCCGGTCGAGGCCTGGTTCTGGAGCTGGTATTGGCGCGTGGACAGAAGATTCAACTGGCTGACCATTGAATCCGTGAATGAAGTGCCGGCGATGCGCATAAATCAATTTTCAAGTCTTCAGTTCCACCAAATGCGATGTAATCATTTTCTGAAATCCTTGCAGGTGTTTCATCCGTTTTGATTTGTGACTCAAGTGTTCTTCATGGCGACAACCGTCTGCAGCATCTCGTCCACCGTGGAGATCAGTTTTGCCGAGCATTCGTAGGCTTTTTGATAGGTGATCAAGTTTGTCGTTTCCTCCTCCAACGAAACTCCGCTGACCGAGTCGCGCTGATTCAGCAGCATGGTGTTGACGGAATTGTAATTGGTGACCTGATCGTTGGCGTTGGACAGCGCGTTACCGAAACTCTGCACGTCCTGCGCGTAGGCGCCGCTGAGGGTCTGGTTGTTGAGCGCGGCGATGGGTTGCTGCCCCAACTGAGCCAGTTGCAGTGCAACAGAATTGTCGCCGCCGGCGTTCGCGACGCCTGAAGCTTGAATTTGCGATGGATCATTGACCACCGTCGGATTCACACCGATAGTCGCGGCGTCGCTGCCGGTAAAGAAATCCGCGCCGGAATTCCCATTGAGATTGTAACCGTTTTTGTAAATGCCGTTGACTTGCGTGATGAGCGACGATGCCATCGTGTCAAGATTGTTGCGCAGTGCGGCCAGCGTGCCATCGCGCGCGTCAATTGTACCTTGAATGGAGCCGCCTGAAAGCGTCAACGGTGTGGCCGATGTCGCGGTTTGGACGAGTAAATTACCGCCGCCGGAATCATAAGTCGCCAGAGTGTCGGAAAGTTTATTGCCGGTTACGAGTTCCTGGCCGGCGATGCTGACGCTAACAGTGCCATCAGAATTGCTTGTAGTCTGAATATTCACCAGATTCGCTAGATTTTCCAAATCCTGCTCGCGTGAATCCACCAAATCGTTCGCGTTACCGCCTGAGGCCGTGGCCTTGGCAATCTGGCCGTTGATCCCAGCGATGTCCGACAACAACTGGTTGGCTGACGAGACGTCGTTGCCGACGGAGGTGTTGAGCAGACCGTTCAGCGTACTCAAATTTTGTGAAGTCTGGTTAAAAGTGGACGCGAGCGTTTGCGCCGAGTCCACGAGCGAAAGCCTAGCGGAGGGATCCGTCGGACTGGTCGCCACTGACTGGAAGGCGTTGAACAAATTGTTCAACTGGCTGGATAGTCCTTGCGTGCCCGTCGTGGCACCGGAAGTGCCACTCGTTGAATTCAAGTTAAGGAACTCATTCAATTGGGTCTGCGCATTTTGCAGAGCGGTTTGCTGCGAATTCCAGTAGCCGCCGACGCTGGACTCGGACTGAATCTGGCCGTCAAGCAATTGATTGCGTACCTGTTGGATGGAAACTGCTTCGACACCGGTGCCTTCCATGCCGATGCTGGATGGTGTCGGCGTGCTTGTCTGAAACTGAACTGTCTGCCGTGCATAAGCAGGGTTGCTAGCGTTGGCGAGATTCTGGCCGGTCACTTCCACGCCGACCTGTTCCGCTGTCAGGGCACGCGCTCCAAGGTTCAAAGTGTTGAAAAGTCCGAGCATGGCACATTCAACCGATTGCTTCGTAGAGCGAATGTTTCGGCACCGTGATGCCGGCTACGATGCCGATGTCGTTGTAGGTCGTCGGCTGGGTGTTCGGAAAAAACGGATCGAACAACCGCTGCATCAATTCGACAATGCGGCTCAACAGCAGATGATTCTGCCGCGCGCGGCGTTGGATGCGTTTTAGCAGCTCGTTGTTTTCGTTGACGAGCGCCTGAACGAGCGGGCGGTATTCGCCGGGCAGACGCGGCACGAGCATGGCGAACGACGTTCCCTCGGCCATGCCGAACATCCGCGCCATATCGCGCTGGCGCTGCTCGCGTTCCCGCCGCGCAGCGGTGATGTTTTCCATCTGCGTATTGATGGACTGGACGCACTGGAGCAAATCCTGCGTCTGGCGGCGCATGACCATTTCCTGCTGCTGGTCGAGCAGTGCGAGCATTTCGCCGTATTCCTTCAATTCTTCGCGGAGTGAATCAACAAGGTTGTCTAAAAAATCTTTCATGGTTGTGTGGATGCGTTTGGTTGAAATGGTTTGGCGTTGTGCAAAAAGGTTGGCCGGACCGCTTCCGTTTCAGGAGGCGAGGTGGGCGCTGCTCCCGCAGGGCGGTCGGGTCCGGCCGGCGAAGTCGGGCGGAGCTGGTGGCTTAATTGCCGCTCGAGCGATTGCGCCAGCCCCAATGTGCCTGACTTCGAAATGCTGTCCGCAAGCTGGGTCGTCACCATGTCGTGATAAATGCCCGCGGTGGTGGAATTGTCTGCAAATTTTGATTGTATGACCGTCTTCTGCGTTTCCTGCAAAATCTGCCGCAGCAACAACGCCTCGAACTGGCGCGAAACCTCCGCGACCTTCTGCTCCTCGGTCAGCTTGTGGTTGTGCGCGAGCTGTTCAATCGGAACATCGGCAGCCGGATTGTTTTGAAGCGGGCTAACATTCATGTCATTTGATGATCAATTCCGCCTGCAGCGCACCGGCCTGTTTCATCGTCTGCAAAATCGCCATGATGTCGCGCGGCGTCGCGCCGAGGGTGTTTAATGCAGAGGCGACTTTCTCCACGGTTGGCAGCTCCGGCAATGCGATGATGGCGGATTTGTTTTCCGCGACCTGCGTGTCGGTGCGCGGCGTGACAGCAGTCGTACCGGTATTGCTGAACGGCGAGGGTTGCGATACATCTAGTGTGGAGGCGACGCTGATAGTGATGTTGCCCTGCGCGATGGCGCAGCTCGAAATCTGGATGCGGGACGTGGCGACGATGGTGCCGGTCCTCTCATTGATGATGATTCGCGCGGGCGTGTCCGGTGTTACCTCGACGCTTTCCAAGCGCGCAATAAAATCCACCGGGGCTGCCTCCGCGCCCACCGGCAGCTGAACCCGCACCGCCGTCGAATCCTCGGCGTGCGCACTGTTGGTGAACACTTCATTGATGGCGGAAGTGAGTCGGGAGGCAGATGTGAAATCCGGATCGCGCAACAATAATTCAACGCTGTTGTCGTGGACAATTTCCGTCGGAATTTCCTTTTCAACCAGCGCACCGCCGATGATGGTTGCCGTCGTAGGATGATTTTTGGTAACCGTCGCCCCACCGCCTCCGCCGGTGCCGGCTGTGAATCCACCAAGGGAAACCGGGCCTTGGGCCACAGCATATACCTTGTTGTCTGCACCGAGCAACGGTGCTTGCAGCAACACCCCTCCTTGCAACGATTTTGCATCGCCCATCGAGGCGACCTGCACGTCAAGACGCTGGCCAGGCTTGACGAACGCCGGTATGTCCGCGGTGATCATGACAACGGCGACGTTCTTTGCCGACAGAGTCGTGGGCGCGACGTTGATGCCATAACGCTGAAGCATGTTGGCAATTGTCTGTTGGGTGTAAATCGGGTCCTTGTCGCCATCGTTCGCCAGGCCGGCGACAAGTCCATAACCTACAAGCTGGTTGTCGCGCGCCCCTGCCACCATCACCAAGTCGCGCACGCGAACTCCAGCGGTAGAAGTAGAAATGGCAAAAACGAATATCAGAACAATAGAGGTCAGAAGCCGGAGCCCAGAGGCCAGTTGTCGAAATTTAATTTCCGGCTTCTGACATCCGGCATCTGGCTTACGATTTCTGCCTGCGCGCGGTTGAGCCGCTGCGCAAAGATGTTTCGGATTTAAATATCGCGGAACGAGTGGCATGGTCAGAAAGGATTGACTTTGTCCCAGACACGAGTAAACCAGCCCTTGTTCTGGCTGTCACTGACTGTGCCCTTGCCGATGATCTGGATGGTGGCGTCGGCGACATTGTAACTGTAAACGGTGTCATCGGAAGCCACGTCGTCGGAACGAACGACGCCGCGCAGCACGATGGTTTGGTGTTCATCACTGAAGGCGGTTTCGCGCCTGCCCTCAACAACAAGATTGCGGTTCGGCAGCACGTCCACAACACGCACGGCAATCTTGGCAACAACCGTTTCCGAATCACTAATGGTGCCGCTACCATCGTGCTTGAGATCAGAATTGTAGCTCATGGCCGGCATCTGGCCTTTGTGCGCCAAAAAACCGCCTGCGCTCTGCGGATAAAGAAACGACGTGATGGCCGCCGTCAAACCAGATTGTTTTTCGGTCTTGGTTTCGTTGTTTTTGCTGGCCGAACTGGTCTCGGAAACAATGATGGTAATGATGTCACCGACCGAGGTGGCGCGCTTATCGGAGAACATCGAGCGTGACGAATCATCGTGCCAAAGGGATTGTGGCAGGGCCGTGCGCGGCAAAAGACTGGCAGTCAAGATAATGAAGGCAAACCGCGACCAGTTAAGTTTCAGGAATTGAAATGGAATCTTCATATTTCGTTAGAGGGTAACAAGGACGGTTTTTTCGTTGAGAACCTTTCCGCTGAAATCACGGGTTGATTCCGGATTACGAAGGCGTATGGTCTGGCCTGGCGTGCCGTCTTCGAGCGCCTCCGCTTTCATCGTCACGCTTAACGCGCCATCTTCGATAACCGCATCGGTCATCTGGCCGCGCCGGATGATTGGATGCAGTTTCACTGATTGCGCAAACAGAGGCGAGCCGGCGGGAACCGATTCGGCCACTTCGAGTGTTGTGTCACCATCGGCAAATTCAGCAAGGACGCCATGCAGCGCGAGTACGTCGCGACGTTCTCGCGCGATGTCCGCGTCCACTGTCAACTGACCGGGCTTGAGCATGGAGCGGGCAACCCAGATGTCGCGCCAGAAATGTGCCTGGACAGGAACCTGCCAGCTGCCGAGGCTTTCGCCTTCGGCGTTGAAGATTTGAAACCGTACGATAAACGAGGAGGCGATACCGTTGTTCGGCATGTCGAGAATTTTCAAGGTCAAAGGTCCTTCCGCCACATTGCGTGGAACCCACGGCTGCGTGAGCCGCAAATCCAGTTCACCGCCCGCACCTGCGAATTGCTCCTGAATTGCCTGTGTGAGAAGTTTCGTCACTTCGGCCTCGTTGAGAATGGCGTTAGTCACTGCAATGGTGGCCTTCGGCGGAGCTGTGGGATTGTCGTCTGCGATAAGCACAGAGCCAAACCCGCCGCCGACGCAGGCGATCGTGAAAATCAAAATGGCGAGGCGTGGAATCATCAACGTTTCATGTTGTTGCTTTGCTGCATCATTTCGTCGGCGGCCTGCACCGCCTTGGAATTCACTTCGTAGGCGCGCTGGGCTTGTATGAGATTGACCATTTCCTCCACGACACTGACGTTGGAGAGTTCGAGGTAACCCTGATTCAACGTACCGAAACCATTCTGACCTGGCGTGCCGAGTTCGGGCGTGCCTGATGCGGTGGTCTCCTTGTAAAGATTGCTGCCCTGACTGTCGAGTCCGGCGGGGTTGTTGAAACGGACAAGCTGCACTTGGAACGTCGTCGTGCCACTAGCGCCGGTATAGGTGACGTTGCCGTTCGAGCTAATAGTAATGTTCGTCGTGCCGGATGGGACAGGCTGGAAACCACCGGTGACTGGCAAGCCGTCGCTGGTCACGATGCGGCCTGTGGAATCCGTCTTGAATGCGCCATCGCGGGTATAGGCATTTGTGCCGTCAGGCAGTTGCACTTGGAAAAAGCCGCCGCCTTGGACTGCGACGTCGAGCTGCTCGCCGGTCTGCGTGAGGTCGCCGTTAGTAAAAATGCGAGCGGTGGCGACAGGCCTTGAACCTTGTCCGACCTGGATGCCGGTGGGCAACTGGTTGCCAGAGCCGAGGTCGGCGCCGGGCGCGCGCGTAGTCTGATAAAGGAGTTCCTGAAACTCGATCTTGCTTTTCTTGAAACCTGTGGTGTTGACGTTCGCAAGGTTGTTTGAGATGACGTCGAGGTTCATCTGCTGGGATTCCATCCCAGCGGCGGCTGAATAAAGTGCACGGAGCATATTTTTCCTGGTTAAATCATTATGTGCCGCTCAAGTCGGTGATGGCACGGCCCATGCGGTCGTCCTGAGTTTGCAGCATTTTCTGGTTGGCCTCGAAGATACGCATGGCATTGATCAGGCTGCCCATCTCGACGGTTGCCGAGGAATTGGGCGCTTCGAGAAATCCCTGGCGAACCGTGGTAGTGTTGCCGGCTGGTTGTCCGGTCACATCGGGCTGGCTGGGCAACAGGCAACCGCCCGCAGTAGCGACCAACTGGTTCGGATTCTGAAATTCCACCAGGCTCAAACGCCCTTTCGAGACGCCGTTCTGCGTGATCTGACCCGTGGACGAAACCGTGAGCGGCGACGCGTTGTTCGGGTCGAACTGCACAGGACCGGAATTGCCGAGAACGAGATAACCTTGCTTGGTGGTGAGCTGGCCTCGCCCGTTAAGTTGGAATTCGCCGTCGCGAGTGTAAGCCTTGTCGCCGTTGGGAAGTTGCACCTGGAAAAATGCAGGACCTTCAATGGCGAAGTCCGTCGAGTCGCCCGTTGGACGGAGTTCCCCCTGCTGGAAGCTCGTCGAGGTTCTGGCGACCGGAATCAAAAAACTGGCCGGCGTGACACCATTCATGTCCACCGGCGACACGGTGGCGACATCGGCAAACGAAATTTCCTGCTTGCGGAAGCCAGGCACGGTTCCCGCCGAAAGATTGTCGGTGATGAGTTCCTGCCAACGCGTCTGTGCGTTCATCGCGGCTGCGGCTTGATAAAGACTCACGTTCATGTACAGGTCTGTTTAGCAGTGGTTGTGCCACGGTCCTAAATAGCTGATTTTGCCGATATTGAATCCATTATGCACAATGCGGCTGGCAAAAGTTTCCCGGAGCGGTTGCAGAAATTGCCGATTCGGCCGGTGGCGCGAAGGATGGCTGGCAGAACATTCATAGTTCATGCTTTTGGCAGTTCCGGATAAATGCATGCGAGTTCGATAACCTGTCCACAACCGCATTGAACGCGGATGGCTGAGATGCGCTCGCCGTCCCGCTGCAACGTCACGCTCGGTTCGCATTGGCCGCCCGTACCGGCATGGCCCAGCGGCTGGAAAGGGTGGAGATTTTCGGCATGGCTGACGATGGACACGCGGAAATCCGCCCGGTTCTGGCCGGACGCATCGGTTTTAGTCAACGGGACAAATGACTGGTTCATGGGGGGGTTGGTCCGGCGCGGTTGAGGCTGACTCATCCTGATTTTCAACTTTCAGCATAACAGTCACGCGGCGGTTGGATTCGAGACTGGGGTCAAGCCCTGGCAGCGGCTGCGTGTCAGCGAAGCCGGAGACTTTGAACACCTGTTCAGGCGTGACGCCGCTGTCAATGAGTTTGCGGCGGGCTGCGTTGGCACGCTCTGTGGACAAATCCCATTTGTTCAAACTTTCGGAATCAGCTTGGGTCCGCGTTTCGGTGTGACCTTCCAATTCGATGCGAAAGGTCTGAAAGCGCGCAATTTCCCAGGCCAGCGTTGAGAATACCCAGCCACCATAGTCGGTGAACTTATCGGTGCCAGGCTCGAAAACAGGCCTTTGCGAATGGTCGAAAATACTGATCCGAACGCCATCAGGTGTAAGTTCAATTTGGACGCTCTGCTCGAGTTCCTGGCTTTGCTGTAGCATCTTGGCGATGTCCTCCGTGACTTTCCGCATCATCTGCATTTCGATGGCGGTTACAGATTGGTAATTTCCCTTGGACTTGTTCTGCGAGCTGGCATCCTTGTTGGAATTGGGGATGATGCCGGTGGATTCCTTGTTGACCGCCGAGAACGGATTGCGAAAAGCCCGCTCGACGGCCTCCTTGATTTTCTTGTCCTGCGCCGTCAGCCAAAGTAGGAGAAAAAGCGCCATCATCGCGGTTACGAAATCCGCGTAGGCGGTTTTCCACGCGCCGCCGTGATGCTGGTGGCGTTTGCTCATGCACGTCAAATTTTGGCACCGGTATTTTTCAGCGGCTTGAGCATTTCCTCAAGCTCGTCAGCAGTCGGACGCAATTCGCTGCTCAAGCCGCGGCGTCCCAGTTCCACCGCCGTACCGGGCGCCATGCCGCCGGCGAAACCGATAACGCATGACGCAATGCAGCGCGTGAAATCCAATTCCGCAGCACCGGTGAATTCCAAGGCCACCGCCAGCGGATTGACGAAACCGTAGGCGAGAAGAATGCCGAGGAACGTTCCTACCAGCGCCGCTGCGACGTTCGTGCCGATGTTCTCGATGGGACCGTTGATTGAAGCCATGGTTACCACGATCCCCAGCACCGCCGCCACGATGCCGAAACCCGGCATTGAATCACCGATTTTGGTCAGCACGTTGACCGGACCGTAATTGTCCGTCTCGCGCCGTTCGATCTCCGCGTCCAGCAACAAACGCAACTGGTCGGGTTTGATTTTGCCGTCAATGATGGGCCGGAGGCTGCTGCAGAGAAATTCGACCGCGCTTTTGTTCGTCGCAAAGAGCGGATACTTGTTGAAGACCGAACTGTTCGCCGGGTCGTAAATGTGTTCTTCCAGCGCGATCATTCCGTTGCGCCGGCCCAGCAGAAAAAGTTCATAAAGCGCCTTGAGCAACTCATCGTAGGCAACACGGCTGTAGGGTGCGCCTTTGAGCGACAGCACCAGCCCCCGCGCCATGTCCACGAGCACCTTGCGCGGCGACATAACAATTAACGCGCCCAAGCCGCCGCCGCCAATGATCAAGAACTCGTGCGGATGCATCAGCCAGAAAATCTGGCCGCCGCCAATCTTGAAGCCGCCAAAAATCGAAAGGACGACGACGGTGATGCCGATGACAATTATCATTTTCGGTCAAGTGGCCTCATCTGGCCTGCCATGCCGTTTTCAACCCGTTGCAAATGAGAACGGATGGAAAGAATCGCCTGCGAGTGAATCTGACAGATGCGCGACTCAGTCAGGCCAAACACTTCCGCGATTTCGCGCAGATGCAAATCTTCGCCGTAATAGAGCGCCAGCACCTTGCGTTGAATTTCCGGCAACTGTTTCAGCCGCTCGAAGACCAACTGCTTCAATTCCATCTGCGAAACCTGTTCCATTGGACCCTCCTGGTTGGGATTGGTTACCACTTCGTAAAGGCTGCCCGCGTCGTCTCCGTCAGTAGTGCAGCCGGAGTCCAGACAGATGAATTGCGCCGGACGGATTTCATCGAGCAATTCGCGGTAGGCCGACTGTGAAATTTCCATCGCCGCAGCCGTTTCCTCGTCGGTTGGCACGCGGCCCAGACGCTGTTCGAGGCGGCTGATCACTTGCTGGATTTTCCGCGATTTTTCGTGGACGGTGCGCGGCACCCAATCCATCCGCCGCAATTCATCCAGCATCGCGCCGCGAATCCGCAGACGCGCGTAGCTTTCAAAGGACGTACCCGAAGCCGGATCATAATTCCGCAGCGACTGCAATAAGCCGATGAGCCCCGCGCTGTGCAAATCGTCGCGGTCTACGTGATCCGGCAGAGTCATCGCCAGCCGACCCACGGCGTAGGGTACGAGCGGAAGGTAACGCTCCACCAGCGCGTTTTCGGTCAGGCTGTTCGCCTCCTTCTGGTAATGCCGCCAAAGCTCCTGCGCATTGGGGTGCCCCACCGTGGCGGGATTTCGTTCGGCAGAGTCTTCGATTTCGCATTTGGCGGTGTTCATAATTTTTTAATGGGTTGAGCGGAAACGGTTGAAGTCGAGCGGTGCATACGCCTTTGTTCCAGCGAGTCGCGCAACCCCTCCATCCAGACGCGACCCCACCAGCGTGTCAGGATGCACGCAGCCAGCGAAGCGGCGCACGCGCGCCACAAGTCCGACGGCCACGGACTGCTGGCGGCGAGGCCAAAGCCCGCGCCGATGAGAAATCCCACGACGGCGCCAAGAACAATCAATGCTTTCATTCGATGTTTGAGGGTTGTTTAGCATACCGTTTGCCAGCCGGAAAAGAGCGCGCTGCGTAGTGGAGATTTGCCCGTAATCAAAGGCTTTTCACAGGAAATAAAAATTCCGGCGATGCGGTTCGGAATTCCCCCGGAATTTTTTGCCCCGCGCCGAGAAATTGAAGGCTGCAATTTGTGCCGAACACGAAGTTCCACAATTTCACCCGGCGCGGCTCCTCGTCGAGGTGTGTAAAAATCAAATCCTCCGGCTGGCACGCTTCGAACGCGCGCCATTGCGCCAAAAGCGCGGACATTTCGTACGCGGCGTTCAAAACCAGATGCACGCGTGGCGACGACAAGGCCGCCAGTTGATTACGCAAAGTGGTGAGCGCCGATGTGTCGGAGATTTCCACGCCCGGCAAATCCACGAGCCAGAGTTCGGAAACAGGAGATCGGAGGTCAGATGTTGGATTTCCTGCCTCTGGCTTCTGACTTCTGACGTCTGACGTCCAGAACCGCTCCAGCGGCACGCCGAGCATTTCGCAGTGGATCGTAAGAAAATCCGCAGTGTTGGCGGTGGCACCATCCAACCGCCAGACTCGCGCGGGGCGTTCCTCCAGCAGCGCGGCGAGCGTCAGCCATTTGCAAAGCGCCGTCGTCTTCCCGGAACCGGGCGGGCCGACGAAAACATGCGTTCGCGGCGGCCCTTTCTCGATCGGTGACGCGTTCATCCAGAATCGCGACAGCGCGTCTTTGACCATTTTCCATTCCTCCTCCGGCGCATCCGGAGCCTCGCCATGCACAGCGTACAAATGCGTTTGCAGTCGTCTGGCATGAACCGGCAACAATCCCATCAGCTCTAGCCACGCAACACTGCGCCAATACTCGGCGTCGGAGACAAAACCGGAGGAATTATCGAAAATAGTTCGAGGTGGACAAAATCCGTCTGTCTTCGGCGCGGATGTTTTGTCCGGCACTCCGGCGGTGACCTCGATCTGTCCTTGCTTGCTCCAAAGCCGCGCCAGGCCCGGCAACGGCAGCGGACGCACACTCACAATCACCGCGTCAGGGCCGAGCCGTTGATGAACCTCAGCCAGCGCATTGGCGGCGTTATCGGCAACGAAACAAATCAGTTTCACAAACTCATTCCATTCCCGGAATCACCGCCGCATTTTGCACCTGCACTCGCGCCGGGACTTCCGCATAAGACAACACAGCGAGATCGCTAAAGGTGTTTTCAAAAAACCGCCGGAACGCTAGGCGTAATTGCGGCGCACACAAAATGACCGGCTGTTGCCCGCCTGCGAGCATTTGCTGGACGAATTTAGAAAGTGAATCCATGACGTGCCGCGCCAGCTTCGGTTCGACAACTAGCGCGGTCTCGCCAGGCGACTGCCGCACGCCCTGCGCAAGCTGATGTTCCAATTTCGGGTCCATCGTGATAGCGCGAAGTTGTCCGTTATCGGCTTGGAGTGGCTTGATGATTTGCGAACCGAGTGCACGCCGGGCGTATTCGGACAGTTCGTCAGGATTTTTCGTGAACGATGCGCAGTCGCCGATTTTTTCGAGAATGCCTGCGAGGTTGCGGATGGAAATGCCCTCGGCCAGAAGATTTTGGAGAACGCGCTGGATTTGGCCTACTGAAACTTGTCCCGGCACGAGTTCGTTGACAACGGCCGGATGAGTTTTTTTAAGATTGTCGAGCAGTGCCTGCACATCCTGCCGGGTAAGAATCTCGTGACAATGCCGGCGCACCGTCTCGGCGAGATGCGTCACCAAAACGGATGCTGCGTCTACCACCGTGTAACCGCCGGCCTCGGCGCTTTTGCGTTCTACGTCGGAAACCCATGTCGCGGGCAGTTGATAAACCGGTTCAACGGTCGGGATGCCTTTGAGGGCGGTCTTGCTATTTGTAGCGTTCATCGCCAGCCATTGGCCGGGCATGAGCTGGCCATGGGAGATTGGGTTGCCCTTGAGCAAAAAGCGGTATTCGTTCGTGCCAAGCTGCAAATTGTCGCGCAATCGGATGGGCGGAATCAACATCCCCATTTCCTGCGCGAAATTCCGGCGCACGCCGGTTACGCGCTCCAGCAAATCACCGCCCTTGCTAGTATCGGCGAGCGAAACAAGGCCGAAGCCCAGCTCGATTTGCAGCGTGTCCAGTGTGAGTAGATTTTCAAGCGGGTCTGCTGAAAAAGTTTCGGTGTCTGCAGCTGCGCCGGCACCGGCGGCAGTCACGGCAGGGGAAATTCTGGCGACCGCTGATCGCGCGACTGAACCGCCTGCCGGCTTTGAAATCGGCGCGGATAATTCTGGAATTCCACCGTGCCTGTGCATGGAATACGAAAGAAATCCGATAATGGTCGCCAGCGTCCAAAACGGCAGCATCGGCAGACCCGGCATCATTCCCATGATGGCGAGCATCACGGCGAGAATCGTCAGTGCGCGCGGATAAAACAGCAGTTGCCGGCCCAACTCGTGACCGAGGCTGTTCTTGGCCGTTGCGCGCGTGATGAGCACGCCAGCCGCCGTCGAAGTGATGAGCGCCGGGATTTGCGAGACCAGGCCGTCACCGATAGACAGGATTGTGTAGGTGTGCAACGCATCACTCATCGTCATTCCTTTTTGCAGAATGCCGATAGCGAATCCCCCGACGATGTTGATGAGCGTGATCAGAATGGCGGCGATGGCGTCACCGCGCACAAATTTGCTCGCGCCATCCATTGCGCCATAGAAATCGGATTCCTCCTCCAACTTGCGGCGGCGTTCGCGGGCTTCGGTTTCGTTGATCAGACCGGCGTTCAATTCGGCATCTATCGCCATCTGCTTCCCCGGCAACGCATCCAAGGTAAAGCGCGCCGCGACTTCTGCAATTCGTCCGGCACCTTTTGTAATGACGATGAAATTGATCAACACCAGAATCAGGAACACGACCATGCCAACGACGTAATTACCGTGGACGACAAAATTGCCGAACGCTTGGATAATGTGACCGGCGTAACCGTTGAGCAGAATCAGCCGCGTGGAAGCGACGTTGAGCGACAGTCGGTAGAGCGTGATGAAGAGCAGCAAGGTCGGAAACCCGGTAAAATCTGCCGGTTGCCGCACGTAAAGAATAACCAGTAAAACGAGCAGCGAAGCGGCTATGCTGACAGTCAACAGTAGGTCGAGCATAAACGGCACGACCGGCAAAATCAGTACGAGAATTGTTATAAACAACGCGCCAACAAGCCACAAATCACCGTATTTCAGTAAATTCCGCATTCTATCGCTTATTTCGCCCATGATAATCTTCTATGTCTGGTTTTGTTCTGCGTAATACCGGTAGCGGTTCACCCGATAGACCCACGCGAGGACTTCAGCGACCGCTGCGTATAGTTGAGCAGGAATCTCGCCACCCACACGCCCGTGCTTGAATAGCATCCGCGCCAGCGGCTTGTTCTCAACGATGGGAATTTGATATTTGGACGCAATTTCGCGTATACTTTGCGCATTCAGACGGATGCCCTTGGCGACCACTTTCGGTGCACGCATCGTTTTCCGATCATAACACAAAGCAACGGCAATGCGCGTGGGGTTGGTGACGACGACATCGGCCTTTGGCACCTCGGCCAGTTGCTTTGCCTTACTGACGATGCGGCGGCGGCGGCGTGCACCCTTGGTCATTTGGCTGCCTTCGGAGTTTTTCATTTCCTCCTTCAACTCTTCTTTGCTCATCATTAGGTCTTGATGTGTGCGCCACCATTGGTAGCCGTAATCGCCGCCGGCAATGACAAGTAGCGCGAGGCTCACCCGCAGGAAGATTTGCAGGCATGTCTGCGCCAAAAATTCCGATAGCCGCCCGACGCTCACCGCTGTGGCAAATATCGGGTCGTTCAATATGGCGCGGACCTGTGAATACGTCAGTCCTGCAATGATGGCAAATTTCAGGATGGCAATCAATGTCGGTACCGCATTGCGGAACGAAAACACACGCGTGAAGCCTTCGACCGGGCTCAGCCGCTCCCAATTAGGCGTGAGCGCCTCGGATGCGGTATTGAACCGGTTTTGGATCGCACCCGCCAACAGTCCGGCCAGCATGGTGGCAACGACGACCGGCGCAGCACATTTCAGAAAAACCAGTGTGCCGGCAATGGCGTAACCCTGCAGTGTCGCTGTCGTTAGGCTCGTGTCGTGCAGGTGACTAAAGGTCATGACGCTGGCACCGACGAGTTGCCTCCAGATTTCCGGTCCGGCAAACGTCAGAGCACCCAGCGCGCCCAGCAATACAAATGCCGTCTGCACTTCCGCACTGCGTGCGATCTGGCCGTGTTTGAGCGCCTCCTCCAGCCGCCGTGGCGTTGGTTGCTCTGTCTTCTCGCCAGTGTCGTTGTGTTCAGCCATGAATTTATTTAGCCCCGAGGAGTTGGGCCAGGTTCAAGAGGTCGTCCGGCAGACGGTTCAAATAATTGATCACTTGCTGCGCTGCGAGCTGCAACGTGAAGCCGAACACAATCAATCCGCCGACGATACGAAAGGAAAAGCTCAAAACGAAAACGTTCATCTGCGGCACGGCGCGGCTCAATACGCCGAACACAACTGTGACGACGAATGACACCGCCAGCACTGGCGCGGCAATCTCCAGCGCCGCGACGAAGATATTGCCGGTCTGGGCGAGCAGGATATGGAACAGTTCGGCGTTCAAATGCGCGCCACCGATGGGCAGTACCGAGTAGGTGCGTTCGAAGCCAACCAGAATCCAGTGATGCAAATCCAGCGTCAACATCACCAATACCGCCAGGAAAAACAGAATTGTCCCCGGCACCTGCGAAGACGAACCCGTCATCGGATCCATAATGGCACCCATGTTCAAGCCAAGCTCACTCGCGACGACGTTACCGGCAAGATCCACTGCAAAAAAAATCATTCGGGCGAAAAAACCGAGCAGCAGTCCAACGCAGACTTCCTGAATCATTACGCCGAACAGTGAGAAGAACTGCAGATCGCCCATCGAAAACGGCGGCAGTATTGGCGCTAGCAACAGCGCGGCAAGCGCTGACAACGCAATGCGCATCGTCGGCGGGAAATTGGTCATGGAAAAGAATGGCAATGCCAATAGGAACGCGCTTACGCGCAGGAAAACCATCAGCCAGTTGTATGCGTCCACTTCCATTTCATTGGATCATCTGCGGCATTTTCTCGATGACGGCGGTGGTGAATTCGACCAGCGAACGGACAATCCATGGCAGCAGCAGCAGCAAAACTGCGATAACCGCCAGAGCTTTCGGCACGAACGTCATTGTTTGTTCGTTGATGGACGTGACGGCCTGAAACAGGCTGATGGCGAGGCCGACAACCATTGCCGTGGCGAGTAACGGTGCGGCAATCATCAGCGCCTGGTAAATCATCGTCTTGAGCAATTCAATGGCAAATTCTGGATTCATATAATTTTGGCCGCTACATGCCGTAGCTGTGAACGAGCGAAGTCACAACGAGTGCCCAGCCGTCCACTAGCACGAACAATAGTAATTTCAGCGGCAGCGAAAACGTCGTGGGCGGCATCATCATCATACCCATGCTCATCAGCACGGTTGCCACGACTAGGTCAATCAGGATGAACGGCACAAAAATCAGGAAGCCCATCTGGAACGCCGTTCGGAGCTCGCTGATGATAAATCCTGGAACCACGACACGCAGAGGCAATTGATCCGGCGAAGTCGGTTTTAATTTTGCCATCTGCGCGAATAATTCCACGTCATTGGGCCGCGCCTGTTGCAACATAAAGGTGCGGATGTGAGCCGACGCACGGTCAATCGCCTGCTGGCTGGTGATTTGGTTTGCCTGATACGGCGTCAGCGCGTCATTCTGGATACCATCCCAGACCGGCTGCATGATGAACAGTGTTAGGAACAGCGAAAGGCCGACGATGATCTGGTTAGCGGGTGTGCCCTGCAACTGCAGCGCCGTGCGGACAAACGACAGCACAATTACGATGCGTGTGAAGCAGGTCATCAACAGCATGATAGAAGGCGCGAGTGTCAGCAGCGTGAGCACAGCCAAGACCTTAATTCCGGTATCCACATCCTGCGGGCCGCTGTTCGCACCGAGCGTGATTTGCACCGGACCGAAACTGGTAGTGAGATTGGTGGATTGAGCGGATGCGGTCAAAACCCAGGCGAACAAAAAAAAGGACAAAACCACGAGCCAGCGGTTGCGACCTGAGCTTGATAATTTTTGTGACGCATTCATTTGCCTTTGAGTACTTGCGCGAGCGCCCGGGAAAACGGCACAGTCGGTTTCTCCTCCGTCCTGGTTTCGCCATCGTTGCTGGCGCTGGGCAAATGAGTGAGGAAATTTACACTTGCGGGCGACGACGCAAGCAGAAAGCGTTCCCGCTCGTAGCCGACGACGTAAATGGACTGCCGCCCGCCGAGCGAGCGGATTTCCAAAATGTTCAGTTTTGGCGCGCAGCCACGCTGCACGGCAAGTCGCTGCCAATTACGAAACATCCAGACACCGGCTAGAAAAATACCCAGCACTAGTGCCAGCGCGCCCATCACCCTCAGCAGCGAAACGCCAATTTCCGGCGCGGAAAGGGCAGGATTAAACGAATAAGCGGCGACGGAATTTGTAGTTTCAGCAAATGCAGAATTCAAAAAAACAAATGAAGAAATCAAACTTGCAATTTTGATTGATAAATTCTTCATTTTGCATCCTTTCGCAGTGCGTTTATTACGCCGCAATGGCGTTGGCGCTGCCGATGACTTCAGTGATTTTCACGCCGAAGCGATCCTCGACAACAACGACTTCGCCGCGGGCGATGAGTTTACCATTGACACTTAATTCCACTGGCGCGTCTGCCGGCTTGTCGAGTTGGATGACGGAGCCGATGTTGAGCAGAAGCACTTCCTTCATCGGCAACTGGCAACTTCCCAGTTCGATAGTGAGGCTGACGGGCACGTCGAGCACGAGGTTTAGATTGGCAGGAGCGGTAGCGTTCATAGGTTCAAGTGGTCAGAGGAACGGTCAGTTCAACGGCCCAGTTTCCCGCGCACGTTCCGGGCCGGCCGACGAACTTGGGCACGCGGTTAAAATTCAACTTCACCTGCGCGGCGCATTGCGGATCGAGCATCAGCACATTGCCTTCTTTAAGATGAGCAATGTCACTCGCGGATACTTTCAGGCCCCGCCACTCGGCAATGACTGGCACGCACACATCGTTGAATTCCGAATTCCACTTCGGCTGGGCCGAGGCGGCCGCGATGGCGTCGGTTTCCGGCAGACCCGCCGGCGCGAGCAACCGCATGAGCGGCTCGACGGTGGCGTAAGGAAATGCGAGTTGGACTGGCTCCAATTGCTCGCCGACGCCTGAATGAAGCGTGATGATGATCATCGCGGTCTCCGGCGAAGCGGTCTGTAGAAAGCGGCTGTTGTTTTCGTGGCCGAGATACGACGGGCGCAACTCGCGCATTTCCGGCCAATGCGCGCACCATTCGTTGACGAGCAGGGTGGAAACCTGATCCACAAGCGCGACTTCAATTTCGCTCAATTCGCGAGCGCTTTCGGGCATTTTGCCGGGGCCTCCGAGCATCCGATCCACGAGGCTCAATCCAAGTCGAGGCGGGATGACGAGCAGGCCAACGCCTTTGAGCGGATCAATTTTGAACAGCGTGATGTGTGTCGGGTTCGGCAGGCCTTCGGTAAATTTCAGGTAGCCGACAATCTGGAGCTTGGCGAGCTGGACGGCAAATTCAAGCCGGAGAAAAATCGCGAGACGCGCGGCTAGAGAGCGGACGAATTGCTCGTGTCGCAGCCGGATGCGGCGCAACTCGCTCGGCGCGAGAAATCCCGACTGTCGAAAATCGTAACTGCGAATCGAGTCGGCTTTCCGATTTTCGCGCTTACCGTGCGACGTGAGCACGGAAGTAAAGAGGCCGGCTTCTGGATTTTCTGGCTCGGATGGGTTCATTGAATCGCGAATTCAGTCATATAGAGTTCAGACACCTCGTCGCCGCCCAGGATATTGTTGAAACTGTTGAGCAACTCTGTGCGAATTAGATTTCGTTCGTCGGGCTTTTCCAAATCAGCGAGAGTTTTGGACGCCAATGCGCTGCTGGCCGCATCCCGCAACGCCGCGTCGTTGTCCGTCATTTTCTGCTGGAAGTTCGAATCTGTGCTGACCACCGAAATACTGACGAGGAGGTAGCGCGATCCCATCGTCCCAGCGACATTAACAAGCAGCTTGTTGATGCTCACGGTGATTTTTTTTGCACCAGGAGCGTTGGCCTTGACTTTTCCGCCGAACTCGGCAGCAGGCGTTGTGACACCGAGACCGGTTTGAATTCGCGGCAGGAGCACCAAAATCGTCATCCCGTAAGCCAATGCCGGCATGAGCAGCACGGTGATGATGAGCGGCAGCCATGCCTTGAAACCGCCTCCGGTATTCGGTGTCGGTGCGGGCACTTCCGCAGCGACAGCGTCTTCCTGTGCTTGAGAGTTCGCGGGCATATTCGGTTAGCGTTTGAGATTGACTAGATCCTGGAGGACTTCGTCGCTCGTGGTAATTATCTTGGCGTTTGCCTCAAATGCGCGCTGCGCGGTGATCAGGTTGGACATCTCGGTGGCCAAATCCACGTTCGACGATTCAAGAGCTCCAGACTGAATCGAGCCGAGTCCGCCAACATTGGGCGTACCGGGCGTAGCCAGTGGTCCTGCATTGACGTTGAAGGAATAAAGATTGCCGCCCTGCTTTACCAATGCCTGCGGATTGCTAAAATTTTGCAAAACAATCTGGCCGATGACACCGCTAGTGCCGTCGCTCAACGTCGCGCTTATCTGGCCGTTGGTGTTGATGGTATAGGACTGCAGTGTCGGCGCTGGCGTGATAGTGTCATTCAAAGCATTGATGGCAGTGGCGCCGTTGATCTGCAGGTCAGCCGTAGTGGTGGATGCTCCCATAAGTCCCTGAACGCGGTTTCCGTTCGCATTAACCAGATAGCCGCTGGCATCCAGATTGAATTCGCCGTCGCGCGTGGCATACGTTACGCCACTGGATGTGTCTTTGACTAAGAAAAAGCCCTGTCCGTTGACGGCTAAATCGGTGGTGACACCGGTGGTGTTGATGGTGCCTTGAATGTAATTGGAATTAATGGCACCGGTGGCGACGCCTTCACCGACTTGCGAGGAGTTTGCCGAACCGCTCGACATGTTCTGGCTCAGCTGGTCCTCGAAATCCATTGAAGCCGATTTGTAGCCCACGGTGTTGACGTTGGCGATGTTGTTACCGATAACCTGAAGGTCTTCTTGAAACTGTTGGAGACCACTGACGCCTGTTTGAAGTGAACCGATCATAATTTTGTTAATTGGTTGAACTGGTTGATTGAGTTGAAGTAGGAGTGACGGAAATGACCTGATTTAGCCCATAACTTTGGCCATTGACAACGATTTGCGGTGTGCCGGTTGACATATCCACGCCGCTGACAACGCCTTGGGCCGTGTTGCCGTTGGAATCCACCTGCAAATTCACGTGCTTCCCTATCATGGAATTCGCCTCGGAAAACACCTGGCCACTCTGCATCCCGGCCAGTAGCGTTTGCATGCTCGTGTTGCTCTGCAGGGTGCTGAACGAGACCATCTGCTGCAGCATGTCTTGATTGGTCATCGGATTCAGCGGGTCTTGCGACGTCATTTGCGTGACCAGCAGGTTGAGAAAATCCTGCTCGGACAGTGATTGCGATGTTGCCGATGAGACGGCGTCCGCAATATTTTGCGGATTGGTTGCGGATGTGTTGGTGATGGATGGAACAGACATAATTGTTTAGGTTCAGGCCCAGGTTTCGAGGTGACGCGAGGAAATTGTGGAGGCGGAAGCTGTGGCAGTGGCCGTGGGCAAACCAGGAATCAACGCCGCCGGAATTGCGGCCGGCTCGGCGTCTTCCCTGGCCTGTTGGCCGTGGGATGTGGTGGGTTGTCGGAAGCCTTCGCTCCCGCCTCCAAAGGATTGTTCCGCGATTGCGAGCGGGGCCACCCGTACGCCGCGTAACTCAAGCTGCTGTTGCAATTCCGGCCAGTGCCGGTTGAGCAAATTAAAATTTCCACGTTCCAAAACCGCCTGCACCTCCACGCTGCCGCCGCGCTGCTGCAAATTGAGCGACAACTGCGATACGGCGTCCGGCTTGATGACAACGCGCATTTCATCCGTACTGGTTTCGTGCAGCCGCATCACCAGCAACGAAACCAATTCCTGCGCCCGCTGGACTAGCGACAAGCCGACGGGCGCGCCACACGGCCAATCCAGGACATCCGACACAATTACTTTGGGTGCACCGTCATTCCCCGAAATTCCGACGCCAGCCGTCGTTGCTGGATCAACACGGATAATGATTGTGGCCGGTTCAAGACCACGCAGTGAACCGGATGGCCCATCTTCGCCACACTTCGCAGCAACCGGCAAATTTTCCCCAGCGTTAAGTGAAGCCACGCCAGAGATGGGAGCAGAGGTGGGCAATATTTGCTCCACTTTGGAAAAAATTGTCTTTTCTGTTGCCATTTTCGTTGTTGCATCCTGTTGAGCAACGCTTGTGCCACCATCAAATTGTGTCGGTTTTAATACCGGTTTGGCCCCCAAAACGGTGGCAGACTTGATCTTAATAGTCGTCTCTTGTGAGTGAATTTCCGCAGTTCCTACAGTTGGTATTTCGGCGGGTGTTTCGCTCCCGGATTTCTCCTGGAACTGTGCAGTAGAATCACAAACCGGCTCCGTGCAGGAAGGTTGATTTTGTGTATGGGACGAGATGGCAGCCGTCACTCCGGGCGTGACTGGCGACAGCAACTTGGGCAATTCAGCCTTGCTTCCGTCGGGCAAAGATTTTTGTGCCGGGGCAATTGATTCCATACTGCCATTCACAGCCGCAGAGGGCGAATTGGTCTTGATTAATTGCTTTGAAAACCAGCCAGATGCTCGCGTTAGCAAGGTAATTGATTTATTCGGCTTGAGACAAACGGCGACATCTCCAGATAATTTTATTTCCGATTTAGCTGGAGGATTTTCTGAATTGCCGGCGACGTTTTCGGCAGCGGCAACCGGCATTTCGGCTGTGGCCAGTTCGGCAACGGCCAGTCCCGCAGGCGCGGGATTCCCCTGCAAAATCAAAATGTCCGCAGCCATAGTCAAATCGTGTTTGAGTTGAACAACCAGCGTTTTGTTGCCATTCACGACGTTCTTGCCAGTCTTACCTGAGGCGTTCTCATCTTGAAACTTTGCGGCTGGCAAGACAGTCAGATTGCTATTTGCTTTTGCCTGCAAAGCTGCGTCCGCGAAAAATTTCGTCAGGCGCTCCATGACCATATGGAATTTTTCCGGTGGCTGGGCCTTCGGAGAATCGGCTGTGTGAGCCGAATTTTTAAGCGAACCGGCGGCAGGCGGTGACATAATGAAACTGAGCACAGGCATCACTGGGGCGATTTGGCGGTAACGTCGGGCGGCAGGACCATTTGTAATCGTTCAGTCAGGGTGGCAGCGCGTTTGGCTTGATCTATGCCAAGTTTGCTCATGGAGTCGAGGATGAGACTAGCCTCATCCGCTTTCATCGTCGCAAGCAACCGCACCACGTCGTCATCGGCCATCTGGGCAATGAGGCTCGCTGCGCCTTCCGGCGACATCCCGGCAACGATTTTCGCCTGCTTGTTCAAATTCTGGACTTCCTGCGTTTTGATGCGGATGACGTTCCGGTCGAATTCAGCCTGCAACTGATAAATCGATTGCGTCGCAACCATGAATTCCTGCTGCTGTGACGCCAATCGTGTCTGCAATTCCTGCAACTGCTGAGCACGGGTGTCGAGGTCGCTTTTTTCCATTTTCAATTCCGCCACCCATTGCTCGAATTCAGGGTTTTTGAATTTCCACGACGGATCGTTGTCCGGCGTCAGCTTGGCTGCCGCGAGAGCAGCTCGCACGCCTTCAAACTGGGTTGGACGAATCAACAACGCCGTCGTTGCGAGATAAGTCAGGCAGCCCAATAGGACGACCACCCAGCCAGATGTCAGCCAGCGCGTCATATTCACTCCATTTGTCCCACTGACGCGGGAATGGTTACACCCAAACCGGTCGGGCTCAGCCGCAGGCCCATTTCATCCAGTTGTTTTTGTTCATCTCGCTGGACTTCGCGGTCGAACACGCGGCGGGAATTATTGCGCAACCGATCAATCGCTTCGCTGTCACGGGTGGCCAGTATCATTTCGCGCCAGACTTCGTGCACCAACCGCTGCGCCAACTTCAGTGCGGCATCCAACTGGTCACAATGCCGTTCCAATTCGCCACACCAAGCACGCGTCTGATGCAATTGTCCCATAGGCGTACCCTCGGCTACTTCCTCGCACAACGCCGTCCACGCGGCGGCCAGTTCGTGAGTTGCGGCATCCAATCTGGCTGTGGCCTCGTCGGCGGCGCGCAACGCATCGACGTAGCGTTTTTGCGCGGCACGTTCCTTTTGCTTCCGTAATACACGGAGTGATTCAAGCGGGAAGCGAAATGGCTTCATAAATTATCTCCTGGGTTGAGGTTGTTTAAGCGAAGCTGGTGTGGACAAAGCCTGCATCAACAGCGACCAGCTTTGACTGACATCGAAACCCTCTGTGATGTCCTGGCGCAAAAAGCGGTTGAGCGGCTCGCGCAACGCGATGGCCAGATCAATCGCCGAACTGCTGCCCGCCGGATAGGCGCCGATGCTGATCAAATCTTGATTACGTCGATAATTAGCCAAATGTTCGCGCGCTGAGGCTGTCAAATTCAACTTCTCCTGCGAAAGCAAATCGCGATTCAACCGGCTCACGCTTTCCAAAATGTCCACTGCCGGATAATGATTTTGTGTGGCTAGTTCACGGCTCAAAACAATGTGGCCGTCGAGAATCGAGCGCGTCGCGTCGGCAATCGGATCATTCATGTCGTCAGCTTCCACCAGTACCGTGAAAAGACCGGTGATGTCACCGATCTCGCCGGCGCCGGCACGTTCGAGCAATTGCGGCAACAGCGAAAATACCGATGGCGTATAACCGCGGGTGGCGGGCGGTTCGCCGACCGCCAGACCGATTTCCCGTTGAGCCATCGCCAGTCGCGTTATGGAATCCATCATCAACAAAACACTCTGGCCAAGGCCGCGGAAATATTCGGCAATAGCCATCGCGAGAAATGCACCTTTGACGCGGTGCAACGCCGGTTCATTGGACGTGGCAACGACGACGACGGATTTCTTGCAACCGCTGGCAGCAAGGTCGCGTTCAAGGAATTCACGGACTTCGCGGCCACGCTCACCAATGAGCGCAATGACATTCACGTCGGCTTCGGCGTATGACGCCATCATGCCGAGCAACGTGGATTTGCCGACGCCACTACCGGCGAAAATTCCTAGGCGCTGACCGCGGCCGCATGGCATGAAGGTGTCAATCGCCTTGATGCCAGTTCGGAATACTTTATTGATGCGCTGGCGCCTGAGCGGATGCGGCGGCATCAGGTTCAATTCGACGGAATGATCCGTTTGAACCGGGCCGAGTCCGTCAATTGGCCGACCTAAACCATCGAGCACGCGGCCTTGGAGCGCATGGCCGACGCCAATACGCATCGGCGCACCGGTGGCGGTGACTTCGCTGCCAGGATGAATTCCGTGGAGTTCGCCCATCGGCATGAGAAGTAGGTGGTGATTGCGAAACCCGACGACCTCGGCAAGCGTGATACCGTCATGTCGCGCGGATTCAATCCGGCAGATTTCGCCGACGGCGGCGACGGGGCCTTCCGATTCGATGACCAGCCCGATGACCTGCACGACGCGACCGCATGTTTCTGTAACTCGCGCCGATCGCACACGCTTTAGCGCGGCGTCGAAGCGTCTAGCCGGACATGGCGATGAGGGTTTCATGCGGAAATGGATTCGCGAAGCTGTTCAATTTTGGTTTCGCGCCGCGCGTCGAGCAAGCCGAAGCGGGTTTGCACTAGGCAACCTCCGCGGCTGATTTCAGAGGAACCGATGAATTTTAGTGGACCAGCTTCGGGCAAACCCTGAAGTATCGGTGATTGATTTTTGCGCAATAACAAAAGGTCGTCAGGATGAAGCTGAACGAGAATTTCGGCGGTTTCCTTCGTCTGTGTCAACGCTTCACGCACGACAGCTTCGACTAATTCGGGCGAGATGGGAATCCCGGCCACAATTTTCCTAGCGCACTCCAGTGCGATTTGCATCAGCGTATTTTCGGTTTGCTGGATGACTTCCGACACGGCTCGGCGCAGCGATTCAACAACTCCCTGATGCAGTTCAAGCAATTCGTTCCGCTGCTGGAGCATTTGCTCGCCGAGATTTTTTTCGCCGTCGAGCCGACCTCGTTCGTATGCGGATTGTTCGGCAGCGCGCACGCGCCGTTCCAGCTCGCTTTCGGGCGGCAGCACTGAGACTTGCAAGTCGTGGAGCTCTTCTGTGAGCCTGATGGTTTCAGACCACTTCATATTCGGTGTTGCGCGCTTCATCGAGGTCAATTTCACCTTCGGCTTCCAGCTTGCGAACGGCGTCAATGATCCGCAGTTGCGCGGCCTCGACGTCTCGCAATTTGACGTGGCCGAGCGCGAGCATTTCGTCCTGCACGCCCTCGGCACCACGGCGCGAGATGTTCGACAAAAGCAGTTTCTTGAGCGGTTCGCTCGCCTTCTTAAGCGCGAGGGCGAGGTCGCGCATTTCCGTTTCGCGCATGATGCGCTGGATGACCTGAGTATTAAGCATGAGTAAATCCTCGAACGTGAACATTTTTTTGCGGATGGCCTGCGACAATTCCGGGTTGCGCTCCTCGATGCTTGAAAGAAGCGCGCGGCTGACGGTTTTGTCCATCGCATTCAGGATGTCCGCCGCCGGCGTCACGCCGCCGGTCTGGCTCACCGCACGCGTCTGCTTCACGCCCATCTTGGCGTTGAGCACGTTCACGACTTTTTCCGTCACTTCAACCGGCGTCGGCGCCAGCGTCGCGAGCCGTTCGATGATTTGATCGCGCTGTTCGTTCGGAAGCAGGGCGAAAATCTGCGCCGCTTTTTCTGGCGAAAGGTGGCTGACAACAAAGGCGATGGTCTGCGGCTGTTCGTCGCGAACCAAATTGAAAATACTACGCGAGTCCATGTCGGCAATGGATTGCATAGCGCCGAGGGAAACACGGTTGGGCATTACGCGGCCCAGGATGTCGCTGGCCTTGAAACTGCCGACCGCCCTTTCGAGCGTGTGGCGCGCGACGTCCATTCCAGCCGAGACGGAAGTGCTGGCAGCAAGTGCAACCTCGGAAAATTCGTACAAGATTTCCTGCTGATGCTCACGGGTAATCAGGCCAAGCCGGGCCATTTCGCGTGAGATGGACTCGATTTCACGTGGCTGGAATTGCTTGAGAATCTCCGCCGCGCCCTCCGCGCCAACCATGACCAGCAGCACCGCGAGTTTCTGCGTCTTGTTCAGCGCAGCATTGCCAGCGGGCGCGGTTTCAGGTGGATTGGCAACTTGGGCTGGCATGAGATCAGCGTTCGGTGGATGAGCCGCGGCTCATCCAATCGCGGATGGCCTGGCTCATGTTCGATGGGTTTTCCTTTATAAGCCGGTTGAGTACGTCCACGGTCACGACACCGGGCTGCTGTTCCGGCAATCCCGCCCATGCGTGGCCGTTGCCATTGCCGTTATGAGTGCCAATGAGCCTGCCGACGGGCACGCCGAGCGGAATCTCCTGTACCGGTGAGCGTTTGAAAATTCGCAACATCAGGAGCAGCGCAAGGACGCCGAGCGCGAGATAAGCGAGATTGGACGCTGTATCCCACCAGAATTCCCGGCGCTGCTGCTGGTCCAACTGTTGCGTGACGGTCGTGGCGAACTCTTCGTTGAATGGTAATTCCTCCAGTGTGATGCTGTCGCCGCGTGTGTTGTCGGCACCGGTTTGGATGCCAATCGCATTACTGACTATCTGCTTGAGCTGTTCGAGTTCCTCCGGTGTGCGGTTGACAATTTTCCGGTCCGCACCCTCGCCCTGATATTGCGAGGCGACGGTCACAGCGGCAGAAAGGCGCTTGATGCCCCCGGCGGCCTGAATGGTGCTGCTGGTCGTCTTGCCGATTTCGTATTCAACTGTCGAAGTGGTCTTGCGGTTGTTTGAATTCGTGACCGGCGCGGCGGCGACTTTTGTGGAGTTCGTGTCCGTTGAAGTATTGGCTGTGATGCCGACGGCTGCCGTGGAACTCGTCGTGGTGGCGTCGGTGCTCTCGTCGTTTTTCGTCTGCGTGCGGACGACCTGGCCATCGGGGTCGAATTTTTCCTCGGTAGTGGTGAGCGTATTGAAATTGATTTCGGCGGAGACCCGGACGACGGCTTGGCCCGGGCCGATGACTTTTTCGAGCATATCCTGTGCTTTCCTGGAAAGGTATTGTTCGAGGTTGCGCTGTGCCGACAGTTGCGATGAGGAGAAGCTGGCGATGGAATCATCGTCATCGTTCGCAGAAAGCATGTTGCCCATATTATCCACGACGGTGACGGAATTGGGGCTTAAACCCTCGACGGAATTGGCAACTAGAAAACGGATAGCGTTGACAGATGAAGGTTGCAGCTGCGTGGTGCCCGTCACACGGACGAAGACGGATGCGGTCGGATGTTTGTCCTTATCGAGGAGGAGCCGATTTTCCGGCATCACAATCATCACGCGGGCGGCCTCAACTTCGTTAATCTGGCCGATGGTGCGGGCGAGTTCACCTTCCACGGCGCGGATGTAATTGGCGCGCTGGACGAAATCGGAAATGCCGAAGTTCGGCTTGTCAAAAATTTCAAAACCCACACCATCGCCGCTGGGGATTCCCTTACCGGCCAGCTGCATCCGCATTTCATAAACCTTGTCGCTCGGAACGAGAATCGAGCCACCACTGCCGACTTTGTAAGGCACCTTGGCTTCGTCCAGCGCAGCGATGACCTTGGACGCCTCGGTGTCGGACAATTTGCCGTAAAGCAGGCCGTAATCGGGATGCGACGACCAGAATGCGATCACGGTAAGGCCGGCCACCAATACCAGTGTCGCGGCGATGACACTGATGCGCTGGCTGACGCCGAGTTGTTTCCAGATTTGAACCAGTAGCGCGCCAAGCTTGGAAAGATTGTTCATGGGTTAGTTCTTCAAACCTGCATCTTCATGATTTCCTGATATGCATCGAGCAGCTTGTTCCGCACCTCGACCATCAATTGAAACGAGACGTTCGCCTCCTCCATCGCGATGACGGCCTGGTGCAGTGAAACGTCGCCGCCGGCCTGCAAATTGTTGACCGCGTTTGCGGCACTGATTTGCTTGCCATTCACATCTGCGACCATTTTGCCAAGCATTGTTGAAAAGGATTCACCCGTTGGCTGCGCCGGGGCGAGCGCGCCCGGCTGCTCCGCCGGCGCCACAGGCAGCGACGGTGCAATGCTCCCGCCCGGGGTCATGCCATAGGCTGATATTAGCGGTTGGATGGAGGAAATTGGCGTCATGATTCAAATCAATGTTTCCCGATTGAAAGAACCTGCAACGCCATGGCGCGCGCGTTTTTGACGACGGTAAGGTTTGCTTCGAATGCGCGTTCGGCAGAAATCATGTCAGCCATTTCCTCGTGGATGTTGACGTTGGGCATGGACACCATGCCATGCGAGTCGGCGTCGGGGTTGCCCGGCTCGTAAACCGTTTCAAACGGGCGCGGATCCTTTTCGATACCCGCAACACGCAGGGTCGGCACCGCCGCGCCGCCGTTAATTGCCTGCTGGAGCGCACTTTCAAACACCACCACCTGCCGCTGATATGGCTTCCCATCCGGGCCATGTGTCGTGTTCACATTGGCAAGGTTCTCGGAAATGATATCCAGCCGCTGCCGCTCAGCGTCGAGCGCAGCGGCTGTGCTTTGGATACCGGAAAGAATGTCAATCATAAGTGTCAACTGGATTTGCCGGTGATGGCCATGCGCAACCGATAAAAGTCCGTGGTAACCAGTTGAGTTTCCAAAGTGTTGGCCATGGAATTTTTATTCATTTCCAGCAATTCACTTTCGAGATTCACCGTGTTGCCGTCCGGGCTGATGGCGGCGGCCTTGGAGTCCACGGCCAGTTCCGGCTTCAAGCTGGCAATCTCCTGTGGGTCGCGCGCGGCACAGGCGCGTTGCAGTTCCGAATTGAATGCAGGCGCCACATCCAGCCGCTTATAACCCGGCGTTTCAAGGTTCGCGATGTTGCTGGCGATGGCGTCCTCCCGCAGGGCGATGGCATCAAGCTGCTTTTTGGCGGCCAAATAATCCGGCTGGTTGAACAACGCGTCTATCATGCGACTTTTCCGAACGTTGTTTAGCAGCACCGATGCCATCGGAAAATTTCGCCTAAAATAGGGCATTTCTGAAACGACCCGGTGCAAAGTGGGAAAATGTTACCGCTACCTGGCCGTCGCTAGGCAAGTGTTATCCAGTGAGCGTTTACCAAATCAAAAAGCGCCGGAGGATCGGCGCTTAGCATTTTCGAAACGGACCTGACAAAGACCGGCGACTCGAAGTCTGTCAAACGTCTCCCGCCAGTTCCGCGTGTTCCACGTCGCCGTTGTATTCGTGCAGTTTGTTGCGGAGCGTGCGGATGCTGATCTCAAGCATTTTCGCGGCGTGCGTGCGGTTGCCCTTGCAACGGGTCAATGCGGACAGGATATGTTGTTTTTCCAATTCGGCCATTGTCAGAAAGTTGTTGCTGTCGCCGTTGGTTCCGAGCTTAACGACAGCAACCGATGGCAGGGATGCGGGAAATGGAATGTCCGACGTTGCAGCGGCGGGAACGCCAAGACCGAGGTGTGCCGGTTCCAATTGTGCACAATTATCCGAGAGAATGACGGCGCGTTCGATGACATTCTGCAATTCACGCACGTTCCCGGGCCAGTGGTGCGCCTTAATCGCTCGCATGGCATCAGACGAAAGGCCGTGAACTTGCGCACCATGCTTGCGACTGAAGCGGCGTGTAAAATCCTCCGCCAAAAACGGCACGTCCTCAAGGCGTTCGCGCAGGGGCGGAACGTGGATGGGCACGACGTTCAGCCGGAAAAACAGGTCTTGCCGGAATTCCTTCTTCTCGACGCTTTCGTCGAGCCGGCGGTTAGTAGTGGCGATGACGCGGACATCCACCTTGATGGTGCGGTTGCCGCCGACGCGTTCCAGTTCGCGTTCCTGCAAAACGCGAAGGAGCTTGGCCTGGACGCTGGGGGAAATTTCGCTGATTTCATCCAGCAAAATCGTGCCTCCGTGAGCCAGTTCGAAGCGACCTTCGCGCTTATTCATCGCTCCTGTGAATGCACCGCGTTCGTGGCCGAAAAATTCACTTTCAATTAGGTTCTCCGGGATGGCGGCGCAGTTCATTTTGATGAACGGCGCGCTGGCGCGCGTGCTGGCGCGGTAAAGAGCACGGGCGACCAACTCCTTCCCAGTACCGCTCTCGCCTTGAATCAAAACGGTGGCCTGCGTGTGGGCAACCTTGCGGATGATCTGGCGCAGATTTTCCATCGCCGGACTCTGGCCCAGCAATTCGCAGCCTGTATCCTCGTTGTCCTGCGTGAGAAAGCGGTTGACGCGAATTAGTTGGGTGAAGTCCTCGGCCTTTTTTAGTGTCACACCAAGCTGCTCGGCAGAAAATGGCTTGATCATGTAGTCGAACGCGCCGCTTTTCATGCAGTCCACAGCAGATTCGACGGTTCCGAAACCGGACATGACAACCACCAGCGGTTTGTGTGGACGGAGCTGTATTGTTTTCAACAATTCAGTGCCGTCGCCATCAGGCAGGCGCACATCGAGAAAAATCAAATCGAAATTGTCGCGGTTCACATACTCCTGTGCCTCAGCAAGAGTCTCGACGGCTGCCACGTCGTAGCGGCGGTTACGCAATTGAGTTTCAAGGTTTCGACGGACGATAGCGTCGTCCTCCAGCACGATGATTTTTTCGATGGCCATAAAATCAATCAGGTTTATGTCGGCGGTAAAGATTAGCGACGTAATTAGGCGGCGGCGCGGCGCATGCGGTTACGTGACACGCCGGAACCAAACCCCGACAAAGAAGCGCCTGCTGGTTTTCGCGGTCCAACTGAAGAATTTTGACGAGCACGTTCTGGAGCATTTGCATTGCGTTTTTTACTTCCGCATGGTTGGCGTGCTCGATTGGCTTGCTTTTCTGCCAAAGCTGACGCCATTGCTTGAGATTCATCATCAATGGCTCGAGGCGAATGAGCAAGTCCTTTCTCAAGCGATGAAACTCGAACGGTTCGTAGTTTCCCGCCCTGGCCAGCGCCTGATGCTCGCGGGCAACTAGCACCAGCGCCTCTTCGCCGAGAATGGTGAAGGCACGCAGTTCGAGCAGCAAATCGGGAATGAAACTAACGGGAGCTGAATTATTCATGGGTGGGAGCGGGTTTGACGGCGATAGCTGTTAATGCATTGTTGGTTTCGCCAAAATAGCGGTTAACGATTTCAGCGTTGGTTTGCCATTGGATGAATCCGACACGCCAACGTGCCATGTCCGCGATTGACGAGAGGGAGGGCGTCGTGTTGGTGCCAAGCTCCGTTGCACTGCTGATGATGTACTTGTAAGTATCCACGGCCTTCTGTGGTTGCATGAGATGTTCGTAGGTCATGCCGATTTGATACCAAACCGGCAAATGCCATTCCGGTGAAGCATCCAGTTGCGCAAGGCTGGTGTATATATCGAGCGCGCGCGGGTAATCGCCTTCGCGGTAGAACTGGTTGGCGATGAGATTGCCGGCGCGCTGCCGCCAGTAAGCCCAGACTTCCGGGTGCCCGGGAGCACGCGCGCTTTGGTCCCGGAGCAAAATCAATACTTGCTGAAGCGATTCGTTGTTGCGGCCGTCTTCCTTGAGGGCCGAGGCCAAATAGAAACGCACCTCCGGTTCCTCGGGCGCGGCGGGATAGCGCGCAAGATAGTCCTGCGCTACGGCGGCGGCTTCTTCATAATTTGTTGTGTTGCCGTAACAACGAATGAGCTGATAAAGGATTTGCGACTTGTCAATTGCAGGGTTATTCTGATTTAAGAGTCGGGAATAAAATTCAGCGGCATCCGCGTATTTGCCGAGGTTAAAGTGCGTGTCAGCGATTTCCAACTGCGCCTGCACCACGAGGTGTTCGTAATAATCCAATCGGTCGTTCTTCAATGTCAGCGCGGCAGTCATTACAGCGTAAAATTTTGTGAGCGCCAGGTCGTGTAATCCCATCTGGCGGAAAATACGGCCTTCACACAGTAACACTTGGGGAACGTGCGGATCATCAGGCCAGCGGTTGAGAAACTGGGAGTAAATCTGCTGCGCGCGCGGCAGATCGTCCTCATCCTGCGCCAATGCAGCAAGTTCGAGCAAGGCGGCACTCTGGATGGCTTCCGGCACGCTATTGTCCAGCAACGACACTAGCAATGGCTCTACGTCCTTCATCTGCCGCACTTTTCGGAGATAACGTGCGTTTTCCAGTTTTTGAACGAACGGATCCAACGGCGTAAGCAAATCCGATGGGACTGATGCGTTTGTCGTCACTGCTATCGCTGTTGGAACGGCTGTGGAATTCGTAGCGGCGGACACTGTCAAAGCCAGCGGTGAATTGGAAATTATACCTGCATTGCCCGAAAACGGGTCAAATTCGATAAAAGATTCCGTTGGACCATTGGTCTGGGCAAAAATTGCCGCCCCTCCGATTAAATAGAAAAAGACCGCCACCCGGAAAATAAATTCCCGCGCGAGCTTCGGATTCGTCCGGCGGACAAAAATTGTCTCACGGAACCAGCTCATTGGCTTTGGTAAACCGCTTGGCTGGAAGGAATTGAAGCCGAAGCCGGCGGCGTAAAATTCACCGGCGCCAAAACACGGACAGTGTTCGAGTTCGTCGCGGTCCCGTCTGCGGAATTCGGCTTGAAATAATCAACCAGCATTTCAGGCGTAACGACTAGCAATTCGTTTGCCTGTTTGGGCTGGACAGTTGAGTTTGTGAATAAGTTTTCCGTCTGTGATGGAACCACAACGTTGGGCTGCGTATTCGGCGGCGGAACTGATGCGACATTAACACTTAAATTTGTGGATATTACTGCCTGCGGCCCGGTCAGGGCGGTTATTGCCGGCTGATTGACAGCAGGCGAAGTCCACACGAATTTGTTTTTTTGATGGAGAGCCATTTGGAATCGTAGCGGCGGCGGGCCGATCAGCGGAAGGTAGGCTCCGCCAAACACTGGCGAACCCCATCCGAACGCCAGCGCGGCAAAAATGATCCGGGTTCGGTAAATCTTCCAAACCCCAATAATAACAGTGCGTTGTTGATTTTCCGACATGGCACAAATCATGAATGGCACATCGGTGCCATTCGATTATTGATCCGCAGCCACCCACCACGATGGCCTTCAATCGCTCATCGGCAAAAATTGCCTGGACTTGAGTAAAAATTGACCAGCCCGAGCGCAAAGAAATATTTTTCTCAAGTTAATTTATGGTATTGCCGATTAGATAAGCGTCAGGTTGTCTATGTCACAAATGCTCGTATTGGAAAATATTGCCCAGTTAGGTCGCAAGGAAATTGATCGCCGGATCGCCGTGTGTCCATCCTTGCCTTCGCTGAGCACCATCAACAAGGCTTTGCAGGGGCTTTTACAGGCCGAGCAGCGCTACTCGGCGCACATCTCGGAAATCATCCGACGCGATCCAAGCCTCACTTCACGCCTGTTGCGCCTGGTGAACTCGGTCTATTACGGTTTGACTACGCCGGTCAATAGCATCGAGGAGGCGGTGTTTTATCTTGGTGTCCGGCAAATCCGCCAGCTCACCACAGTTACGCCCATCATAGAGGATTTCCAGCGGCTTTCCAAGCAATGCGCGTTTCCGTGGCGGCAATTCTGGCAGCACTGCATCGGCACGGCCATCCTCACGCGCGAAGTCGTCAGCATGGCCCAGACGCCAACCGACGAATCGGATTACGTCGCGGGTCTGGTGCATGATGTAGGTAAAATCATTATGGCATGGTCGTTTCCGGATCATTTTTCCGAAATTCACCGGCTGGCCGAACTCGGCAAGCGCGATCTTGTGGAAATTGAAAACGAAGTCTTGGGCATTGACCACGCCGAACTCGGCGCGCTCTACCTCGAACGCCACCGACTGCCGGAATTGATGGTGAACGCGGTCCGCTTCCACCATCGCCCCGAACAAGCCTGCAATCATCAGTTGATCATCGCCTCGGTTCAAATCGCCGATTTTCTGATGCGGAACGCGCAAATTGGTCACAGCGGGAACTGCATGGAAGTGACCCGCGAACGCTGTCTGGAAGCCTCAGGCTGGAAGATATTATTTCCCAACACACAAGATGCCGAACAGGCCATCGCCCGCGCGTCGTTCAACCGCAACCTCGAACGCCTGCCACATGTTCTCGAGGGACTGGTTTAAGCAGACACAAGTTTATTCCCCCATGGATTGACCTTAAGGTCCACGAAAAGCAGAATGCCTGGACTGTGAAAAACCGCGTGTACCCATCCGCCACGTGGAACCATTTCAATTTTAAAAGTCCTAGTACGGCTGATCGACGGCGTGTGCAACAGGCAATTAAGGACGGCGTCACAGAGGTTTGAGATCAAATTACTGGTAACCATGTTCAGCAGTTCCCCGATGGCATCGGTAACTTTGGCATCGCTCGTGATTTTCTCCAGTTTTAACCGCAACATTTAGCCCGTCACGCGGCTCCCGCTGTCGAGGCGCAAGCGCAAAATGAGTTTTCATTCCGCATTGCCGGAAAATCCAACGGTGCAAAGCATCTGTTCACCGGCGATGGGTTGCGCCACATCAAGTGGTGTTCTTGCTATTTCCGCTCCTAGCATGGTGCGGCAGGGTTTTGGCGAGTGCGAACACTATCGGGGCATACATAGCCATTAGAAGAACGCACCGAATGCTGGTGCACATCAGTGACGCCTATATGACATCCGCATAGTAATCACTGTCGTCCTGCGCGCATGGATCATGCTGCGTGAATGAGCCGACTAGCAATCGTCTTGTCCTGCAAAATGGTCCGGGGAATTTCGTCCAAATCCATTTACTGTCGCGCGACCAAACGACTGAGTTGGAGGACGCTTTCCGGTAACAGCTCCAATCCGTAGCGTTTGGCCAGTTGTTGGTAATCGAAGGATTTAGCCGACATTCAACGCGTATCAGATATCCAGTGCCATCGCGGTCTTTTTCCGGAAAGAATCCAACTGGAACACCTTCTCCAACAAGCGTGCTTCGTGGAATGGCTTTGCCAAATAGTCGCGTGCCCCCAAGCACACAATGTGAAGCACGTTGTTCTGATCGAGAACGGCTGCAAGCATCAGGACAGGAATTTCCTTGAATTCGTGGACTTGCTTTAATTGCGTGAGCATGGATGATGCCATCCATCACTGGCATGCTGACATCCAAAACAATCAAGCCGGGCTTTTCTCGCCGCCCCACTTCAAGTCCTCCGCGCCATTCACGGCTTCGCATAGGATGCAATCATAAGGAAGTAACGAAGCGCCCACCATGTGGCGGACGGTTTGGCTGTCGTCCACACTTAATATCTTGACTGGCATTAAAACAGATTCCTCGGGATTTATGCGAGGCTCATGAAATGCTCGACCTTTCCAGCCGAGTCACGCACGCTGACCATCAAGCCTTCAAGCCATTGAGGCGTGATTCCCAGCGTCTGGTTGACACCGGTATCCGCCATGCTGGCATAAGATTCCCAGCCTGACGTTGTGCCGATCAAATGTACAAGACAATCCGAAACGTGAATGATGGCCGACAATTGCAGCTCTGGTTTTGTAATGGGCTGGTGGTGGTTGAGAACAGCTTCGACGATTTCATCTGGCAGATGCCATGTTTGCAGAAGACACGCGCCGACTTCGGAGTGATCGGTTCCCAAAATTTCCTTTTCCACCGCGTTCTGGGGAAGCCTAGCTTGAACAATCCGACTGCGGATGGCCGATTGCACGCCGTCATTGAGCACATGATTCATTGCCAGCTTGCCGATGTCGTGCAGCAGACCGGCAGTGAATGCCACTGGCGGCTCGGATCCAATCGGCATGCCGCTTTTGACCAACTGTTCCGCGGCAACGGCTGTGGTTAGGGAGTGAGACCAAAGCTCTTTTGCTTCTATAGCATAGCCCGGCAGGGTCGTGCTCATCGCGCCAGCGAATGCCAGACTCAAAACCATGTGTAGAATTTGCTGGTGCCCCAAAATTAATACCGCCTGTTCCACCGAGGCAATTTTCTCATCAAAACCGAAATATGGCGAATTGCATGCTCGTAGGAGTTTTGCCGTCAGCACGTTGTCGTATTTGAGTACGGTAACGACGTCTTCATTGCTCACAGCCGGCTGGTCCAGCAAAGTAACCAGCTTGAGCGCAGCCTGTGAAACCGCCGGCAGATTTTTGACTTTGGCAATGACTTCGTTTGGCGTCATAGGTGCTTTCCATTACGCGGGCAATATGAACTACTTCCGGCAGCAAGCCAGCGGGCCCAATTTCCTTTCGGCAAATTGGCGGCAAACTTGAGCGAAACCCATTCGCCGTGGCAAAATAGTTCCAAAATTTTCGGGATTATGCACTTCACAAAGGAACTGCTAAAATCGAATGAGATTTGACCGCTGCGCCCTTTTCTTACTTTTTGCGCTTGGCGTTCTTCTTCGGCTTCGACGGCTTGAAGAGCGATATTTTTCGCATCATGTCGTCGAATCGTGATTTAGTTTTTTCTTTCACTGCATTTACCATAATTGAAATTCCAGCATGAGCCAAGCGATTGATTTATGGTTAATCCTTATTGCGCGTGTTTCTTTCAATCGCCAACAGCAAAAGAACGAAGCTGACCATTGTGAGGGCGAACAGAATTAAAAGCACCGCCAAGGCGTAAATTCCAAAATTCTGCCACGCATGGCTTTGAAATATGTTCTGCCAAAAACTCACCTGATTTGGGTCGGGCGCTTTGTCCCTGTCTGGGAATCCCCTCAAATAGTTGATTGTGGCCGTTATCAACGCCAGCACCATCAAGGCCGCCCAAAACAGAGCAAACATCCGTATGAGCGTGAATACGGTGCGCTCAAAATTGGATAATCGGAAAATCCGCGTGAAAGATGACCGCAAGGGTTTCGTGTCTGGTGGATTTTGGGGCGGCGAAACTGGCACATAAATCACCGTGTCCATTTGGCAGTTTGGGCAATTAACAGAAGCCGTTTCACCCTCATCAAACCCAGAGGCGTCAAATTCGATATGAGTATCGCAATGCTGACACCGGCAGGTGACTAATTTTGGAGTAGGCTCATTCATCGAATTGAGACGATTAACCCGCAAACCGATGATGCGGTCAACCGGAAAATAATCGAAAATACTATCTTGACAAAGAACCACAACCACACGAAACTTGAACCGGAACAAAAATAGTTGTGTTCCAGTAAAAAACGTTACTGTCAATTATATGGCACTAAAACAAAAACTTGAGCAGGCGGCTTTCGAGCTTGGGCAGGCGAGAGCGACGGTGGCTATAAAACAAGAGGAGTATGACCGGCTGTTCAAGCTGGTATCTTCTGGCGCAAAGTCCTCACGTTCGCCCAAAGTGGCTGCGGCGACTAAACCAGAAGTTGCACAGGTTGTTCCGACATTGAATGGGCATAATGGTTCGGCCAGCACAGATATTGAAAAACTCTTGGAATCCGAACCAAAAAAGGAGTTCAGCTATTCAGACGTTCTAACAAAGCTTCCGAACGTCAAAAAGGCATCGGTAGCAACCTTGCTGTTTAGATTGCAGCGAGAAGGCAAAGTTACGAAAGTTGGACGGGGACTATGGAAAACAACCAAGCTGATTTAACGCCACGATTTGACGCAGCTTAATAACGGGCTGCGTCTGGTAAATATTGAACTTTTTATGAAATTATAACGACACGCTTCGTGTGAGCCGACACCGAGGCGAGAAGAAAAACGGCGGACTGGTTATATGCCTTGGAAAGCACCAGTCCGCCGAGAGGCAATCGAGTCGCCACTGATGTAGGGACAATACCTTCTTATCTGGCTTTCGTCAACATGAAAAATTCCAAATCGGAGGAATTATGCAAAAGCATAAACCCCCTATATGCGGACGCAGAATTGTTGTCACATGGCATCCCTTGAAACGGGAAATATGTAAGATTGTAATTCGTGAACGACCGCAACGCCGCAGAGATGTTGGGCGTTGCCCGTTGCGCCGCTAATAGAACGCCCCGTCAGGGAAGTCTCTGACGGGGTGATTTGTTTTTGCGAATCCGTTTTCTTCCCCACGGTTTGCGCGGGGATCGTTTTTTAATCAGTCAGTCAACGCAGGCTTTGCGCTTTCCGATTCAATTTGGCCGCTGATATGTCAGCCGCTTGCCGTTTGCCTTTTTGAGTGCAACAATTGTGCGCTCGCCGTCTGTTTGGAATCGTGTGTTGTGGCGATGGTCAAACTCCGCCAGATAAAGCGGCAAGTGCTGTTCGGAAACGTGATGGAACGTGCCGACCACGCCACGTTTTAGGAGCGAGAAAAATCCTTCAACCCCATTTGTCGTCACCAGCCGATTCTTTTCACGGCGAACATATTCCTTTGCACAATGCTTGACGACATGATGGTTGAATTTCGGTTCAAGGCCGCGATAGCCGTAATGGTCGTCCGTGTTCACATCGGAACAGATTTGCACGTTGTCTTTGACGACCTGCTTCAAGTTTGCGCCGGTGACATGGCGCATGACCTGACTGCGAACCGTGCCGCCGCGTTGAAGCAAAGAAACAACCGCCGTTTTGTTTCCCTTATAGCCAGAGCCGGTGCCGAGCGTTTTCCCGCCAACGTAAGTTTCGTCAACTTCAATCGTGCCGGAGAGTTTTTCTTTGAATGACATTTCTTTCAACGAGTGCCGGATGCGATGCTGCATGAATAGCGCGGTGCGATAGCTGCCCAAGCCCAAGATGCGTTGTAATTGCAGCGAGCTAATGCCTTTCTTGGAAGCGGAATTAAGATAAAAGGCAACGAGCCATTTCCGCAAGGGGATATGACTGTCCTCGAAAATCGTGCCGATGGTCGAAGTGAATTGCTTGTTGCACTTGGCGCATTGGTGAAGGCCAGCACGAATCTTTTTCTTTTCGTTGGCTTCAATTTTCCAGATGGATTTCGCATCGGCATTTTTACAATGCGGACAGACCGCGCCATTCGGCCAATGGATTGACTCCCAATAGGCGCGGGCATCCTCATCGCTGGCGAACCGCTGCATGATTTGGTCGAGCGTTAAATCGTCTGGCGTTGCTGGCAATGTCTCTTTCATGCCGCCAATATCGCATTTTGCTCAACATTTGTCAAGTGCATAATCCCGAAAATTTTAATTTTTCGATTGTAAATGGGCGCAAGAACTGCCAAACTGATGCATCGTAAGTTGTTTTCAGGTGGGGACTATGATGTTTGTATGAGGCAGGCCAAAATCAAATCAATACCCGCCCTACCTGCATCGCAGATATCTGATGCGATGCAAACATCCCCTGTTCAAGCACCGGATAATCTTAAGACAAAAAAACACAAATTCCGGCGCGGTGAAGGCCCGCTGTTAAAATCCCTGATCTCCGCCGTGGTGGACACAGCCATGGACGCCATCATTTCGGCGAACGAAAGCCAACACATCATCCTTTTCAACGCAGCCGCCGAGCGAATGTTTCAGTGCTCCCGGAGGGAGGCGTTGGGCAAGAAACTGGACCGATTCATACTCGAACCCCACCGGACGACCCACCGGCATCATGCAGAAATTTTTGGAAGCACCGGCAAAACGAGGCAGATTATGGGCCGATTAGGGACGTTTTGCGGCATGCGCAGCAATGGTGAAAAATTCCCGCTCGAAGTATCCGTCTCCAATGTAGAGGTCGGCGGTCAAAAAATATTCACGACCATTTTGCGGGATGTGACCGAAAGGATCCGTGCCGAGGAATTGCATTCGTGGCTGGCAGCCATCGTCGAATCCTCCAACGACGCAATCATCGGGAAAAATCTGGACGGCATTGTGACGAGTTGGAACCATGGCGCGGAAGCCATCTTCGGCTATTCCGCAGAGGAGATAACTGGCCAGCCCCTGGCACAATTAATTCCCTTGGACCGGCAGGACGAGGAGGAACAGATTTTGCGCCGCATACGTCAAGGCGAACGCGTGAATCGGTTCGAAACCGTGCGACGATGCAAAGACGGACGACTCATTGATGTTTCCGTCACGATCTCGCCAATCAAGGACGCCAACGATCGCGTAGTGGGAGCTTCCAAAGTAGCGCGCGATGTCACCGAACGCAAGCGGGCAGAACTGGAATTGCGTCGCCGCGAGGAATATTTCCGTTCGCTTATTGAATACGCCTCGGATCTTATTACGCTGGTGGACGACGAAGGCGTCATCCACTTTCAAAGCCCCTCCATCGAACGAAACCTAGAATTGAAACCGGAGCAGATGACCGGCCACAATCTCTCTGAATTCATCCATCCGGAGGATTTGCCGCGATTGACGGCCATAATCCGTCGGGCGCTTGCCAATGCGGATTCGCCCGTGTCCATCGAATACCGCCTCCGGCATAACGATGGCGCCTGGCATTTGTTCGCCGCCGTGGGTCGCAGCATCCCACACGACACCGACGGCAAGCGCGTTGTTTTCAATTCACGCGACATCACCGCTAGCCGCAATCTGGAGGAACAGCTCTTGCAGGCGCAAAAAATGGAGGCGATTGGAACCCTGGCCGGGGGCATTGCGCATGATTTCAACAACGTGCTGGCGGGCATTCTGGGGAGTGCTGAATTGGTGCGCGAGGATTTGGATCCGGCGCATCCATCGCAAGAATATATGGAGTCCATCATGACCGCCGCCAATCGCGCCCGTGAACTGGTGCAGCAAATCCTTACCTTCAGTCGTCGGCGTGACAGCGAGAAACGATTGTTCTCATTACAGCCCATCGTGGGTGAATGCATCAAACTGCTGCGCTCGACGATTCCGGCGATGGTCAAGATTACGCATCACGTCGAATCGCATTGTCCACCGGTGTTTGCGAATCCCACGCAAATTCACCAGGTCATCATGAACATCTGTACCAACGCTTGGCACGCTCTGCCCGAAACCGGCGGGCGCATAGACATATCCTTACAGGCGGTGGAGGTGGATGCAGCGATGGCGATGCGCCACGGTCAATTGCATCCCGGTGTTTTCGCTCGCCTCGTGATCAGCGACAACGGCCATGGCATGGATATGGCGACCCGGAGCCGGATTTTTGAACCTTTCTTCACCACCAAGCCCGCCTCCAAAGGCTCCGGCTTGGGACTCTCCGTGGTGCATGGCATCATCAAATCGCACCGCGGCGCAATCCTGGTAGAAAGCGACGCGGGTAAGGGAACGTCTTTCCAAATTTACCTGCCCGCCCGCTCGGCGAACCGTAAGGAATCCTTGTTGCCAGCCCAAACCATTCCGCATGGGCATGGCGAACGGATTTTGTTCGTGGATGACGAACCGATTGTCGGCCGGTCCACGGAGGAACTATTGAAGCGGCTCGGCTACACCGTCACCCGCTGCGGACAATCGGAGGAAGCTTTGGCCCGGTTTCGCCAGACACCACGAGAATTTGATTTAATCATCACGGACTGGGCAATGCCTGGCATGTCGGGGACAGAGCTTATTTCAGCAATGCATGAAATAAGATCGGACATCCCCATGCTACTCATGTCGGGATTTGTGGGCGCCATGGTGGAGAAAACGGCGAAAGTGATAGACATTGGGGAAATTCTCGTCAAGCCGGTCAACCCAGAATTGCTGGCCCAAGCCGTGGCTTTAATCCTGTCGCGTGCAACAAAGGTCGATAGCAACAAATCCAATCGTTCAAGCACTCGCGGACAGTTGAAACAATATTCCTGATGCCAGTCATGTCGGTCTGACTGCCATTCCAGAGTGACGGATTTAACAACACCCCCGGATGCTTCAACAACGGAACTGTGCAAGGCATCTTATACAGCCTTGTCCGAGGTCAGGACCACGAATTCATCCCGGCGATTCTTTGACCTGGATTCGCCTCCCTTTCCAGTGACGGCGGGATTTTCCTTTCCCCGGCTGAGCGTCTGGATGCGGGCGGGATCAATACCCAGGCTCACCAGGTAATCGCGGGAAGCCTCGGCGCGACGTACGCCCAGCTCGCGGTTAAATTCCTCCGTGCCGCGTTCGTCACAATTTCCTTCAATGCGGATCGAGACTTGCGCGGTGCGTTTCAAGAAGTCGGCCACTTCGTTGAGTTTGTATTGTTCGAGCGGTTTGATGGCGGATTTGTCAAAGTCAAAGTAAACCTTTTCCGCTTTCAATGAAGTCTTGTCCTCGTTCCAAGCGGGATGCACGCCGGAATTGCCTGCCACGACACCGCTGGTGACATCCGGAGTTGCAACCGACATGGCTGCCTGACTTGAATTGCTCCTGCCAGCAGACGGGGTGTTTTGATAATAATTGTCCGTGCTGCAACCAGCGGCCAAGGCGAGCGTTGCCCCCAAAGCGGCAAGTTTGCAAAGACTGTGTATGTTTTTATTCATTCTGTTTTGTGTCATTTCAAGCGTCTCCGTAGATCGTCTATTACCATGGCACCGGCAATTGCCGTTGCGTTTACCATGCAAAAATAGTCCGGGTAAGCGCGCGGATGCTATGGGGTGTTACCCCCATGCCTGATCCGGATTGCGATGTTCAACCTTTCGAGTCTCGATACCCAGCCAATTTTGTGGGAAACAACTACTACTGAACGCCGGGGTACTTTGGACAACGCTGCTAAACAATTGACGGAACAACTGGGCAAAAATGTGTTGATGACCGGTTCTCAGCTAGCATTGAGGCAGCTGGATGAGGCGCATAAAAAGCAGCCTTATGTCCGCGAAGAAGACCTGAACATTCAAATTTCAGACCTGTTAAAACCGTTTTCGCTTCAGGCGGTCTGGGCGGACGAAATGCTGACACGGGTTAAGGGGGAAAAGAAACAGTCCGCCCAGACCGCCAAGCTCATGGCCGCACAAAAGTGCGTGGAGATTGAAAAAATCAATCTCCGTCTCCAAAAACTTCTGGAGTCATTTTTGGACGAGGTTATTGACCGCGAAACGTATGTCGCGGCGAAGGCCAAAGAAATGAGCCAGAAAAAATCTTTGGAGGAGCAAAGCACCGCGCTTTTGAAAGGCCAAGCCGATTGGCTCGAACCGTTCCAAAGTTGGACTATAACCGCTAGAAACGCGGGTGAAACCGTTATCAATGGTTCTCTTCAACAGAAGAGGGTTCTTGCCAAATAAGTGTTCGGCTCGAACCTTGTCCTCGACTGCAAAAAAGCCCGTGGTTCTTGCGTCAAACCGTGGTCACTACTCGTCGAAACATCTCTTACTGGTGGAATGGAGCCAATGGCCGGGATTGAACCGGCGACCGACGGTTTACGAAACCGTTGCTCTACCACTGAGCTACATTGGCTTCCAAAGCGCGTCGCACAGGCTAATCATCATAACCCCGGAAACAAGAAAATTTCGCCGTAATTCCAGTTCGTAGAGGGCCCCCGATTGATCGAAGCGACACGCCGCGGAAATTGTCCATCGCGGCGAGCCTCGCGCGGATGTGATGATGTTGAAGTTCGCACTCGACCCGTTGCCGCAAAAATAGTTTCTTTGCGGCATGGAACCGCCCGCCATTGAACGGTTGAAGCCGGAAGATTTTCTCCGGCTCATCGAAAAGAGCCGGCTGGGAAAACTAAAAATTTATCTCGGCCACGCGGCGGGTGTCGGCAAAACCTACGCGATGCTGGAAGAAGCGCACCGGCTTAAAAAGGCGGGCGTGGACGTGGTGATCGGCTGGGTGGACACCCATGGCCGCAAGGAAACCGAGGCGCTGCTCGAAGGGCTGGAAATCATCCCGCGAAAACAGGTCGAGCACAACGGCCACACGGTCGAAGTCCTTGACGTTGACGCCATATTCAAGCGTTACCCGACCGTTTGCGTGGTGGATGAACTGCCGTTCACGAACGTGGCCGGTTCGCAGCATCCCAAACGCTACCTGGAAGTGCATGACCTGCTGCTCGCCGGCATCAATGTCATCACCGCGATGAACATCCAGCATCTTGAAGGCCTGCACGACACGGTGCTGCGCGCGACGGGCGTGGACGTGCGCGAACGCGTGCCCGACCGCTTCGTGCTGGAGGCGGACCAGGTCGTGAACGTTGATCTGACGGCCGAGGAATTGCGCGAGCGGCTGCGCATGGGGAAAATTTATCCCGCCGAACGCGCCGCAGCCGCGCTGGAGAATTTTTTCACGGAAAACAACCTGAACGAACTGCGCGAACTGGCCCTGCGCGAGACCGCCAACGCGCTCGACCAGCGCCCGCGCATCGGCACAAAGTCGCCGACAGAGGTGAGCGAAAAAATCGCCGTCTTCATCAGCACGAATCCGGTAACAACGGCGAGGTTGTTGCGCGCGGCATCACGAATGGCCGGGCGATTGAACCGCGAATGGATGGCTGTTTATGTGCGGCGCAAAAAGGAGGATCCGATGCGGATCCCATCGGATTTGCAGCGGCATTTCATGCAGAACGTCCAGCTTGCCACCGAACTCGGCGGCAGCGTCACGGTGCTGGAGAGCGAGGACGTTTGCGAGGCGCTACTGAAGTATTGCCGCGACAATGATGTCAACCTGGTCGTGCTGGGCACGACGGAGCGGCATTGGTGGCAGTTCACGCGCCCTAACGTCCTTGAGTTTTTCATGCACCACGCGCCGGGCATTGATATCCACATCGTGGACCCGAACAACTAAAGCAAATCAACTTAAACCATTGCCACAAAAATGCACAAAAAGCTCAAAACGGCAGGATTATGTCGTGACGTAAAACGCGCGAGGGATGGGGGTGAGGTGGCGCTTATCTCAATTGAAAAATAAAATCCCCTCACCCTAACCCTCTCCCCGCTTGGGCGGGGAGAGGGGAACTTCCGTCATGTGCATAATCCCGCAAAATGAAGCCTTTTTGCGGCTGCAGAAACAGTTAAGCCGATTTAGAAATCGTGGGTCCCGCCGGGTTGCAGCAGATGCAGTGTCTTGCCGGCGGCCTTGAATTTTTCCTTCGCAGCGGCGTGGTCAATCTTGATCGGTGGAAAGGTGTCGAAATGGACACCGATGATTTCGTCACAGCGGATGAAGTCGGCGGCTTTCACCGCGTCGTCCGGCCCCATCGTGAAATTGTCGCCGAGGCACAGGGCGGCGAATTTCAGCCCGGTGGATTCGCCGATGAGCTTCATGTCGAACGTCAGCGCGGTGTCGCCGGAGAAATAGAAGTTGCCCTCTGGTGATTCGACAACGAAGCCTCCGGGATTACCGCCGAATGTGCCGTCGGGCATGCTGCTGGAGTGTATGGCGCTGACGAATTTGGCGCGGCCAAAATCGAATTGAAAACCACCGCCATGGTTCATCGGATGCACGCACGGCGCGCCCTGCTTGTTGAGCCAGGTGGCAACCTCGTAATTGGCAATCACCAGCGCACCGGTGCGCCTGGCGATCTCCACCGCGTCGGCGACGTGATCCACGTGCCCGTGCGAGACGAGGATGTAATCCGCCGGCACATTTTTTACGTCAATGTTTTTGGCGAGCGGATTCCCGGTGATAAACGGGTCGAACAAAAGGGTCTTACCCCCGACCACGACGGAGAAGCATGCGTGACCGTAGTAAACGACCTTCATTGGATTTGCGATTTACGATACACGATTGACGCGCCTGTCTCAAATCAACGAGCCCCGACAAATTTCAGATTGTCAGGCGGTCGTGGCGATTTCCACCGGCTCCGGGGTATCGAGGAAGCCCTGCAAATGGCGGACGCGCGTCGGGTGACGCAGCTTGCGCAGCGCCTTGGCCTCGATCTGGCGGATGCGTTCGCGCGTGACGTTATACATCTTGCCGATTTCCTCGAGCGTGCGCTCGTAGCCGTCGAGCAGGCCGAAGCGCATTTCGAGAATCTTCCGCTCACGATCAGTCAGGGTGGTCAGAACGTCGCTTAATTTCTCACGGAGCAGGCTGTAGCTGGTCACGTCGGATGGATTTTCGGCAGATTTGTCCTCGATGAAATCGCCGACGCTCACGTCACCGTCGTCACCGACGGGGGCGTGGAGCGAGACCGGCTGTTGCGCCATTTTGAGCAGCGCGTGTATGCGCGAGACCGGCATGTGCATTTCGTCGGCGATTTCCTCCGGCGTAGGTTCGCGGCCGAGTTCCTGAGTGAGCTGTTTTTGCGCGCGCCAGAGCTTGTTCATGATTTCGATCATGTGAACCGGGATGCGGATGGTGCGCGCCTGGTCGGCGATGCTGCGCGTGATGGCCTGGCGAATCCACCAGATGGCGTAGGTGGAAAATTTGTAGCCGCGACGATACTCGAATTTCTCGACGCCCTTCATCAAACCGATGTTGCCTTCCTGGATGAGATCGAGGAAGGACTGGCCGCGGTTGGTATATTTTTTGGCGACGGACACGACGAGGCGCAGATTAGCCTCGGCCATGTGGGTCTTGGCCTTCAGCCCGCGGTCGGCGGCAGCCTTCAAATCCTTGAACACCTTCGTAAATTCCTCGCGCGGCATCCGCACGAACTGTTCCAGGGTCTGGATTTTGGCACGTTCTGCATCCAGCGTTGCGCGGCGCTCGGTAGTGGTGCGTTGGGCTTCCAGTTCCTGAATGTGGCGAAAGCTGGCCTGGAATTTTTCGTGGACGTTCCCGGCCACGACAATCATTTCCTCGACGACCTTTTGCTTGTAAAAGAATTTCAGGAAGAGTTCCTGCAATTTTGCACCCATTTTTTTCAATTCGCGCTGGAGCTTTTCCTTGCGGCCCTTTTGGACGGCCTTTTGCCAGTTGGCATACTTGACGTCCACGCTCTGGTCGAGCGTGTGGACTTTTTTGATGAGCTTGCGCAAGTCCCGCAGGTGGCCTTCGCGGTTGGCAATCTTCTTGTCCACGATGACGCGATCAAAGCGTTCCTTGGGCGGCTCGGACAACAGTTTTTCGGAGATGGCGATGTGCTCCTTTGCCGTGAAACCGAGTCCATAGACGATGCCTTTCATGGCGATTTCGGCTTCCTCGATTTTTTTGCAAATCTCGACTTCCTGTTCGCGGGTGAGCAGCGGGACCTTGCCCATCTGGTTCATATACATGCGAACCGGGTCATCCAGGATTTCCAAGCGCGCGTCCTCATCGGCTTCCTCCGGCTGCGCCTGTTCAGGCTGCTTGGTGCGTTCGGCACGTTCAGCCTCGGCCTGGTCCATGACGATCTCCACGTCCAATGCGCGCAGCTTGCTCAACAACACGTCGAGGTCATCGGGGCTTAAATTCTCCGGCAGAATATCGTTGATGTCATCGTAGGTGACATAGCCGTGTTCCTGGGCGAGATGGAGCAGCGTCTTGACCGTCTCGGTCAAATCCACGGTTGATTGCGCCGGCACGGAAGCCGGCGCGTTTGCGTGGCCATTGGACGGCAATTTTCCGGCCGCGACTGAAATGGCGTGCGTATTGGATTTTCCATTCGACTCCGCCGCCTTGGCCGCATTCCGGCGCGCGCTGCTGGTGATGACAAAGCGCCGACGCACGGGGGCAATAGTTTTCGCCTTGGTGTGTCGTCCGCCGCTGCGCGACGTGCTGGACGCCGCTGTTTTTCGATTCAACATAAATAATAAGACCCGAACAAGCCGCATCAGTTCAGAGAAATCCATGGGCGATCTCCGTTTTGCGGACTGCGACGATCCAGAATTCTTCACCCGACCACTCGCCCATGAGTCTGGAGACTGCGAACACCGTAAGACCGACGCGGCCCAATCTTAGCCGCTTTTGCACAGAAATCAAGCATAATCGTCACATTATCGTTACTTGGCAACTAATGCTTGAAAATCGCCTAATGGCGGGTTGATTTCAACGTAACTAACTTGAAATCAATTTGTTGTGAATCAAAAATGGTGATGTCCTGCTGCTTTGCAGTTTTTGTGTGAGTATCCCCTGTCAGCTGCCCGCCGGATGGGAGACGTTGGCCGAAGGTCAGGTTAGTTCTGTTTTTACGACCGCCCTCACCCTGACCCTCTCCCCCAAGGAGAGGGGACAGCAGGCGGACGTTTCTTGGTTTGCGCATGAGCATCCTATAAAATCAGGGCCTTTCGCGCAAAATCGTGATGTCTCGTGTGATTTGGGCCTGCAATTCCGCCGGTGAGGTGAATTTTCTTTCGTCCCGGAGCTTTTCACCTATTTGAATTTCCAATTCCTTGCCATAGAGCCTTCCGGCGAAATCCAGCAGGTGCGCTTCCACCCGGAGGTCCGGTTTGGCGGAAGCCATCGTTGGACGGAAGCCAATGTTCAACGCAACCCGGTAAAAATGTCCCTTCAGCTTTGTGAAACCTGAATAAACGCCGTTTGAGGGCAGAACCAAACCGGCCACATCGAGGTTCGCGGTCGGGAAACCGAGCTGACGGCCCAATTTGTCGCCCTCGACCACGCGACCAGAAATCGAATAAGGCCGTCCCAGCATCTGGCTCGCGCCGTCGAGATTTCCGGCACGAATCGCCTCGCGAATCCGGGTGCTGCTGACAATCCGTCCGTCGAGCGAAACCGCCGCAAGCCCGTGGACGGAAAAACCCATTTCGGCGCCGAGTTTTTTCAACAGCGCCACGTTGCCGCTGCGTTTGTGGCCGAACACAAAATCCGCGCCGACGCAGATGCTCTGGATTGAACCAAGGTCGCGAGCCAGACCACGCACAAAAGCTTCGCCGGGCTGCTCGCTAAATATTTTGTCAAAGCCAACCAGGAACAAATGATCCGCGCCGAGCGATTCAATTGCGCGCAGTTTTTGCGGCAGGGAATAAATCAGCGGCGGCACGCGGCCAGGGGCGACGACCGAATTCGGATGCCGGTCGAATGTCAGCACCAGCGCGATGGCATCATGCTGCCGCGCGTCGGCGATGGTCTGCCGGATGATTTGCTGGTGGCCGAGATGCACGCCGTCGAAAAAGCCGATGGCCAGGCAAACCCTGCGGCTGCCGGGCTCAAGCTCATTTGCGGCGTGGATGATTTTCACGACAGCGACAGTTTCAGAAACGGAATCACTCTTTTCTCCAATTCGGCGCCCGTCAAATTCAACACTGAATCCAGCGGCATAGCATCCGCCACGTCGAATTTGCCGGAAACACTGCGGCGCAATGTCGCCAGATGAGCGCCGCAGCCGAGTTTCTGGCCAAGGTCATGCGCGATGCTACGGACGTAAGTGCCCTTGGTGCAGGCGATTTTGAACGCGCCGAGCGGCGGTTCACAGCTTGTGAACCGGAAGTTGTAAATGTGGACCAGTCGCGGCTCGCGGACGATCTCGATGCCTTTGCGGGCCATTTTGTAAAGAGGCACTCCTTTTACCTTAATCGCGGAAACCATGGGCGGGATTTGCATCAGGTCGCCGACGAACTTCGCCGCCTCCTCGTTCAACTGGTCGAGCGTCATCGGCGGAACGGGCAATGAGGCAGTCAATTCGCCGTCGCAATCGTAACTGTCGGTCGTCTCACCGAACTTGATGGCGCCTTCGTAAACCTTGTCGTCGCCCATCAATTTTTCCGACAGTTTCGTGCCGCGTCCCAGCACGATGATGAGCAGGCCGGTGGCGTTCGGGTCGAGAGTGCCGCAATGCCCGACTTTTTTGATTTGAAATCGACGGCGGATGGCGTCCACCACGTCGTGCGAGGTCGGTCCCGCGGGTTTATCAATGAGGATGGCGCCGTCGAGCGCGGAAAATTCTTGCATGATTAAATCAATTCTTGAATCCGATTAAATTCCATTTTGCTGCAAATGGCGTTTACTCCAGCCTGAAGCAACGCAACATTGCCTTCTTCACGAGCTGAAACTCCAATAATGCGAATTTCGTTTTCGGCTTTGCGCAATTCTCGGACAAGTTCTTCACCTTTTCCATCATCCAAATCATAGTCAACTAGGAGAATGTCGTATTGATTGGCAGCTAAACTTGAACGTGCCATTGATAAACTCGGCGCAACTGTTACTTGATGCACTGATAAAAAATGGATTATGGCTTGCTGTGCAAAAATGGCGTGATTCTCAACAAAAAGAATCTTGAGCGTTTTCATTTTGCGGCGTTCAACGCCCTTTTTATCGCGGCAATCACCTTGCGTTGGACGGAAAGTGTGTTGCCGGAAATCCTTGCGCCCGCCGCCGCCGGATGGCCGCCGCCGCCGAATTGCGCGGCGATTTCGTTCACGTTCACCTTCTCGCTTTTTGAGCGGAGGCTGATGCGAACCAAATCGGGTGCTATTTCCTCAAAGACGCAGGCGACGACGACCGGTTCGATGTTGCGGATGTGATCAATCAGTCCCTCAGTATCCTCGCTTTCACCGCCGGTGCGGGTGAAATCGGCCTGCTTGAGCCAGAACCATGCGATCTGGTCGTAATGCGCCAGGCGAAAGCGGCTGTAAATGTGCTTGAGCAGCCGCGCGCGAGAGAGCGGATACGATTGATAAACCTCGTTGCAGATGGTGGCAAGGTTCGCGCCGCGCCCGACGAGTTCGCCGGCGATGTGAAACGTGCCGGGCCGCGTACTCGGATAGCGAAAGGACCCGGTGTCGGTGGACACGGCGGTGAACAGGCAGTCGGCCATCGTCCGGGTGATGGGCCAGCGCGCGACCTTGAGCAGGCGGTAAATCAACTCGCCGCAGGAAGGTTCGCGGGCGGAAACCCAGTTGATGTCGGCGTAGCGCGTATTGCTTTCGTGATGGTCAATGTTGATGAACATTTTCCGGTCAGCGATGCACTCGCCGGCTTTGCCCAACCGCGCAAAGCTCGCGCAATCGGTAGCGATAACGCAATCAAACTTCCGGCCGCGCTTCGGCTTTTGGAACAGGCCGTCGGGATTCAGGAATTTGTATTTTTGCGGAACAACATCCTCATTCCAGCAGAAAACCTTTTTACCTTCACTTCGGAGCGCGAGCGCGAGGCCGAGCTGCGAGCCGATGCAATCGCCGTCGGGCCGGACGTGACCAACGATGCAAAAAGTTTTGCTTTCGCGGATGACTTCCAGAATCCGGTCGATGACTTTGGGATAGCTTTTCACGATTCTTCGGCCGGGTTGCTGTCAACGGGCGCGGATTTTTCCAGCTCCTCGATGATCTGCAGCACCTTATTGCCGCGCACGATGGAATCGTCGAAGACAAATTTCAGCGTCGGGGTGAATTTCAAGACGACGGATTTGCCGACAAGCCCCTGGATGCGGATGCGATGCTCGTTGAGGACGTGGATGCCGCGTTTTTGCTGGTCGGCGTTGCCGAAGATGCTGATGAAGACAACGGCTGACTTGAGGTCACCGGACACGTCCACATCATTGACGGAAATCAGGCCGCATTCGTTGACGTGAAACTCGCGGCGGACGGCCTCGCCGATTTCGCGCTTCAACAATTCGCGCACCCGTTCATGCCGCAGATTGTTCATAAATTTGGCGTCTGGGGTTTGGGGTCTGGCGTCCCCGAAATTCCCAGGGGGCAAGACCCTATTTCATAGCTTCGCGGCCACCTTTTCGATCGCGTAACATTCGATGGCGTCGCCGACCTGAAAATCGCTGTAGCCTTCGATGCGAATGCCGCATTCCATGCCGGCGCGGACTTCGTTGACCTCGTCCTGAAACCGGCGCAGCGATTGAAGGATTCCCTCGTAAATCACGTCCTTGCGGCGGCGGACGCGCACCTTGCCCTTGACGATGCGACCGGTGGAGACCATGCAGCCGGCGACCGGCGTGCCCTTGGACACCTCAAAAATCTGCCGCACTTCCGCCGAACCAACGATTGTTTCCTTGAGGTCCGGTTCGAGCAACCCGGCCATCGAGTCCTTCACCTGGTCAATCAACTCGTAAATAATCGCGTACAGTTTGACCTGCACGCCCGCGTGCTTGGCTTTTTCGGCGGCAGTACTGTCGAGACGCGTATGAAAACCGAGGATGACGGCGTGAGACGCCGACGCGAGCGCCACGTCGTTTTCGGTGATTGTGCCGACGTCGCTATGGATGATTTCGAGCGAAATCTTGTCTGACTCGATTTTCTTGAGCGCCTCGACGATGGCCTCGACCGAACCCTGCGTGTCGGCCTTGACGACGACCTTGAGTCCCTTGCTTTGCGCGGCATCGAGAGATGCGAACAGATTTTCGAGCGTAACCTTGGAACGATTTTCCAAGTCCTGGCTTTTCGCCAGCATGGCACGCTGTTCGGCCAGATCGCGCGCCGCCTTTTCGTCCTCGACCACGCTGAATTCCAGCCCGGCGTCCGGCACACCGTTCAGGCCGAGCACCTTCACCGCGACAGACGGTCCGGCTTCCTTGAGGCGTTTGCCTTCCTCGTTGATGAGCGCGCGGACGCGGCCATAAAATTCGCCGCACAAAATGATGTCGCTGACACGAAGCGTCCCTTTCCGGACCAAAACCGTGGCCGTCGGGCCACCCGGCTCGACGCCGGATTCGATGACGTTGCCCTTCGCGCGGCGGTCGGGGTTCGCCTTGAGTTCGAGCAATTCGGCCTGGAGCAAAATCATTTCGAGCAGCTTATCCACGCCCTGCTTGGTGAGCGCGGAAACGTCCACAAAAATCGTATCGCCGCCCCAGTCATCCGGCACGAGCCCCTTGTCCTGCAACTGTTGCCGGACCTTGAGCGGGTTCGCGTTGGGATGATCCATTTTATTGACGGCGACGAGGATGGGGACTTTCGCGGCCTTTGCGTGGTTCAACGCCTCCAACGTCTGGGGCATGACGCCGTCGTTGGCTGCCACAACGAGGACGACGAGGTCGGTGACGTTGGCACCACGGGCGCGCATGGAGCTGAACGCCGCGTGGCCGGGCGTGTCGAGAAATGTGATCTGGGCCAGTTCCTTTTTGCGTTCCGGGTGCGGCACGGAAATGGTGTAGGCGCCGATGTGTTGCGTGATACCGCCGGCCTCGCCTGCCGCGACATCCGACTGGCGGATGACGTCGAGCAGCGACGTTTTGCCGTGGTCAACGTGGCCCATGATGGTGACGACCGGCGCGCGAGGCTTGAGATGTTCGGGCTTATCGTCAACGTCAAGTTCGACTTTTTTCTCGACCGCGTGGACGACGCCTTCGCCTTTGGCCCGCTTTTCAACTTCAAACTTGAAGCCGTATTTCGCGCAAAGCTGCTGGGCGATTTTTTCGTCAATCGCCTGGTTGACGGTGGCGAAGACGCCCAGCTTGATCAAGTCGCCGATGATGATGAACGGCTTTTGTGTGAGCTGCTCGGCGAGTTCGCGGACGATGATCGGCGGCTTGATGACGATGACCTCGGCGGTGTCCGGCAAATTGATCTTGGGGCCTGCCGGTGCGGCGGGTTTGGCCGGCTCGCGGGCGGGCGGCGGGGCCTGACGGCCATCGCGGGAGCGCTGAAATTGCCGGCGCGAATCCGATCTTTGAGGGGCACCCGGACGCGACGGCGGCAGTTTGACGCCTCCGCCCTTTTCGGCCTCGCGCGGCGCAGGGCGCGACGGCAACTGAATGAACCCGACCTTATCACCAACTTTCGGGCCGGCCGGTTTTATCGGCGGCGGCGGCAATTTTGGCGCGGCGAGCTTTGGCGTCTCAACCACCGGCGGTGGCGCGGTCGCTGTCACCGTTTCAACAACCGCCGGTTCGGGTTTGGGTTCGGGTGGAGGCGGTGGCGCGGTGATGAGGACGATTTTTTCCTCGACGGGGGCGGGCTTGGGCGGTTCGGGAGCGGGCTTGGGAGCGAGCCGTGCGGCGACTTCGGGATGGGTCTTTACCAGCTCCTCCTCGAGCCATTCGGCGGTAATTTTATCCAGCGAGCTGGAGGGGACCTTGGCGGCGGCAATGCCCATCACCTTGGCCTGGGCAAGAATTTCCTTGTTCTCGAGGCCGAGCTTTTTCGAAATGTCGTATATCCGAACGGGCATAAATTTTTACCGTCGCCGACCGGAATGGGCAATTGGCCTTCATGGCTCAAAGTGCGCGAACAAAAGTTGTTCCGGTCCGCGTCATAAATCTCAACTGTTCACACCGACCTGCGCGTCGGGGGCTGCCGGCCCGCCTGCGCCAGGCTCCGGCGCGGCAAGCACTTCGCCGACTTTCAACGTGTGGCGCTCCGCCTCGGCGCGCGCCGCCTTCAAAATGTCCGCCGCTTGGTCGCCGATCTGCGGGATGCTGCTCAAATCACCCTCCTCCGCCGATAGCAAATCTTCCAGCCGCGTCAGGCCGGCGTGGACCAGCGCATCGGCCTGCTCGCGCGAAATTCCCGGAATGGCCGCCAGATGTTCCACGGCTTCCGCAATTTTCTCCTCGAAACCCTTCGTGACAACCTTTTCGGCGTCAATGTCCACTTCCCAGCCGGTAAGCTTGGCTGTGAGCCGCGCGTTCTGGCCGCGCTTGCCGATGGCGAGGGAAAGCTGGTCCTCGCTGACCAAAATTTTGAGGCGTCTGCCCACTTCATCGAGTTCAACGCTTTTCAACTGCGCCGGCTCGAGCGCCTTGGTGACAAACTGGCGGATGTCCGATGACCACGGAATCACGTCCACTTTTTCGTTGTTCAGCTCGCGGACGATGTTTTTCACGCGCTGACCGCGCATGCCGACGCACGCGCCGACAGGATCCACTTTTGAATCGCGCGAATAGACCGCCATCTTGGTGCGGAATCCCGGCTCGCGGGCGATGCCCTTGATTTCAATAGTGCCGTCGCTGATTTCGGAAACTTCGAGCTGGAACAGCTTGATGATGAAACGCGGATCGGCGCGGGACAAAATGATTTCCGGCCCGTGCGCGCCTTCCTGCACGGCCTTGACATAGCAGCGGATGCGCTCGCCTACCTGGTATTCCTCGGTGGGCACGCGCTCGCGGTTCGGCAGGAGCGCCTCGTATTTGCCGAGATCCAGAATCACGTCGGAACGCTCGAACCGGCGCACGGTGCCGCTGACGATGTCACCGACGCGGTCCTTGAATTCGGTGAAGATGAGCGCCTTTTCGGCCTGCCGGATTTTCATCATGAGCGCCTGCTTGGCGTATTGCGAGGCGATGCGGCCAAAGCCGGTGGGGGTGACTTCCTTTTCGAGTTCGTCGCCGACTTTGGCGTCCGGCTTGATATGGCGGGCGTCAAAGAGGGAAATCTGGTCATGAACGGAAATGACCTTTTCGGAGACGATGAGCTTGGCGAACGCCTTGATGTCGCCGTTTTTCTGGTCAATCTCGACGCGCAATTCGCGCGCCGCCCCGACCGCCTTTTTGGCGGCCTGCAGCAAGGCATCCTGGACAGCGCCGACGAGGACATCACGGTTGATGCCCTTTTCGCGCTCCCAAAATTCGAGCACTGCCAAAAAGTCTGCGTTCATAAGCTATAAAATGGCGTCCACGGCAGCAGCTTGCGGCGAATAAAAAAGCCGGAAGATATTCATCTCCGACTTTCGCGCGCTGGCTGAACCAGCAGACTTGACCATTCTCAACGTCATAGCATAAGTTTTTGGCGGGGATGCGTCAAGCGCAAAACAACCGCTAAAACAAACGGTTTTTTAGAAACTTTCGGCTTCCGGCGGTTTTAGATACAAGACGCAATGCCGCAATTTTCCTACAAGGCGCGCCGCCGCAGCGGCGAACTGGTCGAGGGCATTCTGGAAGTGAATGACCGTCCGGCAGCCGTGGCGCAAATCGAGCGTCTCGGCCTGTTTCCCATTGCCGTGGACACGAGCAAGGGCGCGCCGGCCGCCAACAAGATCGCGGGCCGGAAATTCGACTGGCGGTCGTTTGTCCCGCCGACGCTTCGCGCGCATCTCGAGCAGAAGCGCAAACCGAGTTTGCAGGAGCTGGCGACGTTCACGCAGCAGCTTGCCAACCTGCTTCAGGCGGGCATGCCGCTCTCCACGGCGCTGAACAGCATGACGTACCTGGAAACGAAGGGGATTCCGTCGGACGTGAGCAGACAGCTCAAGCAGGAGGTGAGCGAGGGCCGGGGTTTGTCCGACGCGATGGCCAAGCAGCCACGGGTCTTTTCGGATTTGTATGTCAACATGGTGAAGGCTGGCGAATCAAGCGGCGCGTTGGTGGACGTGCTCCGGCGCATGGCCGACCATTTCGAGAAGTTCGCGCAGGTGCAGGCCAAGTTCAGCTCGGCGCTGATTTATCCGGCGCTGGTGTGCTGCGTGGGCGTGGGCATGATCGTCTTCTTCCTCACGGTGATGCTGCCGAAATTCATGTCGCTCTTCGGCGACGTGGGATTCAAAAACCTGCCGATGATGACGGTGATTCTGATCAACATCAGCGACGCCTTCAAACATTACTGGTGGCTGATGGCGGGAGTGGTGATGGTGGCGCTGATTTTGTTCAAGCGGTACCAGGCGACGGCGGCGGGGCGGCGCATGATTGACGGGTGGATGATGAAGGCGCCACTGCTGGGCCGGGTGGTGTGCCTGAACCTTTACGGCCAGTTCGCGCGGACGCTCTGCACGCTGCTGCAAAACGGCGTGCCCATGCTTACCGCGCTCAAAATCACAGAGCAGGTCATCCCCAACAGCATCATCAAGGAGGCAACAGCCCGGACGCGGGAAGCGGTGACGGACGGCAAATCGCTTGCGCAGCCGCTGGCGGCCAGCAAGGTCTTTCCGCGGCTGATGGTGGACCTGGTAAAAATCGGCGAGGACACCGGCAGCGTGGCCGACGCGCTGAACAACGTGGCGCAGACATATGAAAACGAACTGAACATCGCCCTGCGCGTGACGACCAATCTGATCGAGCCGGTGCTCATCATCGGAATGGCCGCCGGTGTTGGTTTCCTGCTGGTCGCCGTGCTGGGCGCGATGTTCTCGATGATTTCAAGCATCGGCACCGGGATGGGAGGGAACTGATGAGTGTCAAGTGGCAGGTGGCAAGTGACAGGAGAAACAATTCGACGCTCAACTCGCAATCGTGTCACTTGCCACCTGTCACTCGTTACCCGCCTGCCTTCACGCTGATCGAGCTGATGATGGTGGTCGCCATCATCGGGCTGATGATGGCCACGGCGGTGCCGGCCATCCTGTCGGTGACCCGCGAGGCGCCGTTGCGCAAGGCGGTGAACGACACGCTGGATATCTGCCGCGCTGCGCGGGCACAGGCCATTTTGCACGACCAGACGACGCTCGTGGTTTTTCATCCGCGTCTCAAGCAGGTGGCCTTCAGCGGCAGCGTGGATGCGTCCGCGCCATCCACGCGTGTGGGCCATGCGGCGGTGAACGCGGCGGAATACGGCAACGGCGTGGTGATCGAGGGTCTGGGCATCAACAACTATGATTACACCGACTCGGATGGCGAGGCGCGCGTGCGATTTTTCTCCAACGGCACGAGCGATGAAATGACGCTGGTATTAAGCGCCGTCGGCGAATACCGGAAAATAACGCTTGAAGTGACAACCGCGCTGCCGTCCGTCGGAACCGTGCGATGAAACTGCCCGCGACAGAAATAAAAGCGGTCCGCGACGGATTTTCGCTGCTGGAGGTGATGTTTGCCGCCGTCGCGTTTTGCACGGCGACATTTGCGATCCTGGCGCTGGTTTCGCAGTCGCTCGACACCGCGCGGCGGCTGGAGCGGCCGATGGTGGACGCCGGACTGGTGGCGTCGGAACTTTCGCTGACCAACCAGTTCGTCGAGGGGACGCAATCGGGCGATCTTGGGAAACTGCTCGGCGACTCCTACCAGGGTTACACGTGGGATTATGACATTGAGGAGGCGCAGACGAACAAACTATTTCAGGCGGTGATTGTCATCCAGCGCAACGATGCCTACCGGTCGGTCGTCTCGAAAATGACCATCTTGTATTACCGCCCGGATTCGCCGGCGGGCAGCCTGGACGGGGGAAATTTCACCAAATGAACCGGCGGAAAAAATTGCGGAGTGCGGGGCGCGGAGTGCGGAGTGATTCCAAGGGAGAATCCCCGCGCCATCATTTATACCGCAATCCGCATTCCGCATTCCGCAATTCCACGGCCTTCACGCTGATTGAGGTGATGATTGCCATCACGATTTTCAGCCTGGTGCTTGCGGCCATCTATTCGACGTGGGACCTCATCTTGCGCGCGTCGCGCGTCAGCCAGGCAGCGGCAGCGCAGGTGCAGCGCCAGCGCGTGGCCATCCACACCATCGAAGACTCGCTGACGTGCGTCCAGTCGTTTCAGGCTTCCATGCAGTATTACAGCTTCATCGTGAACGATGACCCGCCGGAACTGCAGTTCACGGCGCGGCTGCCCGACAGTTTTCCGCGCAACGGGAAATTTGGCGACCTCACTGTCCGGCAATTGACCTTTACCATCGAGTCGCCGCCGAATCCCGGGAATGATTTTAGCGGAAACAATTCGGAAAAGGACCTGATCCTGCGGCAGAAGCCAATCCTGCTGGACATGGACGCGGACGAACAAAACAACCCGCTCGTGCTCGCGCGCAACGTGCAAACCTTCAAGGTTGAATGCTGGGACACCAATCAGGCGGATTGGGTGACGGAATGGGACAACACGAATTCCATCCCGCCGATGATCCGGGTCAATCTCGTGCTGGGCGGCAAGAGCAAGGGTTTTGACAACGATGCGCCGACGCTGGCCGTCACCCGCGTCATCGCCGTGCCGTCGCAAACCATGCCTGCCGTGGCGCAGGCGCCCGGCGGCAGTTTTGGCAATCCCAACAATGCCCTGCCCACCTTCCAAGTTCCGGTGAAAAAATGAAAATCCGGCTGCACTCGCAATCCAAGGGCATCGCGCTCCTCATCGTAATGTGCGCGATTTTCGTGCTGTCCATTCTGGCAGCAGGCATGGCGTATTCGATGAGGGTTGAGAGCAAGCTGGCGGTGACCACGGACAACAACCAGCGGCTGGTCTGGCTTGGCCGTTCCGGCGTGGAACTGGCGCGATGGGTCCTGGCGCAGGAGGCGACGCTGCAACCATACGACTCGCTCAATCAAATCTGGGCGGGCGGGTCGGGAAGCATGAGCGAGACCAACAGCATGCTGGCCGGGATTTCCCTAAACAATTACCAGATAGGGGACGGTATGGTCTCGGTCAAAATCACCGACCTCGAACGTTACGCGAACATCAACACCGCCCCTGCCCCGGTCATCCAGCAGGCCCTCACCCTCATGGGCGTGGACGCCGGGTCAATGTCCGTCGTGTCTGATTCCATCCAGGACTGGGTGCAGCCGGGGGACGCCCCGCGCATCGCCGGCGCGAAGACGGATTATTACCAGGGGTTGAACCCGCCCTATAACTGCAAGGAGGCGCCCATGGACGACCTCTCGGAGCTGCTGCTCGTCAAGGGCATCTGGGACCACCCGGAAATCTACTGGGGCGGCGCCGCGACAAACCATCCCGGCCCGTCGTTCCAGCATCACCTCGGTTTTGGGAACTCGCCCGGCGAGGCGCCCAATTATCCATTCGGGCTGGTGGATGTGTTCACGCCCTTTTCCTCCGGGCGCATCAACATCAACACAGCCGACGCGAACGTCCTGCAACTGTTGCCCGGCGTGGATGCGAATGCCGCCGACAGCATCATCAAATTCCGCGCCGGCCCTGATGGCGTTGAAGGCGACGCGGACGACACGCCGTATCAGAATCCCAACCAGCTTGCCGCCGCCGGCGTGGATCCCTCGGTGGTAGCGCGGATAGGCAACCTTTGCGACGTGCGCAGCACGGTGTTCAAGGTGACCGTGACCGCGCGCATGGGCAATGCGTCGCACGACTTCAACGCCATCCTGTTCCGGCCCGCCGGCGGTCACATGGTCGAGGTCGTGAGCTTTTACTGGAATTATTAAGACCAAGCCAGTTGAGACACGAATTGCACGAATTAACACGGATTTTAGCGCAAAGGCGAAAAGAAGCGGAGGACGGAGAGGGAAGAGAGATGATGGGAAACATCGAACATCGAACGTTGAACATCGAAGCTGCAATATTCAACTGCGGATAAACACGGATTTGGCAGGGCGGGGACGGTGGCCGTCCGCGAGGACAAAATCGGGATTGAGTTTGCGGCGGTGGTGGTTATCGTTTGCCCATGCGCCGGCTTTTGATGATAGCTGTTTTGCTCGGCTCGTTTGCGACGGCGTTCTTGCCGCGCCAAAGCGAGGCGGCGGCGGGCGACACCAACGCAGTCACGGGCAGTGTCATCAAGGTCCTGCCGCTGTTTCTCGACCTCAATGGTCATGATGCCGTTTCACCCAGCCTGTTCGACCGCGACGCCTACCAAGCTTACCTGCGCCAGCATACCAACGAGGTTTCCGCCATCCGGGTGGATATTTTCTGGAGGGCGGCCAACGCGAAGGACGCAAAATTGGAATTGCGCGCCGAGCTGCGCGGCATCGGCGAAGGCGGCATGCCGCGCCAGTCAGTCCTGGAAGCGGAGGTCACGCCCGCAGCCTACCGCAGCTGGACTTCGCTGGAACTGGAAGGCGATGACTGGAGGAATTTCGGCGCGCTGGTCGCCTGGCGCGTCACACTCTGGAACGGCGACCAGTTGCTCGGCGAACAAAAATCATTCCTCTGGTAAGCGCCCATGAGCGGAATGATTCCCATCAAGATCATCTGCGGTTGCGGCCAAAAATACGCCTTCGACGTGCATCCGGTGGACGGGCAGATGCCGGTGTCGGTGAATTGTCCCGCGTGCGGTCGAGACGGCACCGCCGCCGCCAACGAGTCCATCCGCAAAATGCTTCACGGCAAGACGCAGCCCGTGCCTCCGGCCAGCGTCGCGGCGGTTTTGAAGGCTGTGCAGCCCAACGTCGAGGCGCACCTGGTCGAGGCGCTCAAGGATGCGGTGGTGCAGGAACTGGCCATCCAGCGCCGGGCGCTGCTCGCCGGCCAGCAGCAGGCAGCGGCGGAACTCACCGAGCTGGCCCGCCGCCTTGAATCCGTCCAGGCGCCCATGCTGGAACGGCTCCGCGCCTACGAGCAACGCATCCAGGATTTGGAGAAGGAACTTTCCGAGCAATCAAAGGAAAACCGCGAGCTGCTCAAGTTGAAAATAGATTTGTTGCGCGAGCAGATTGAAAAGGAGCGCGGACATAGCAGGATCAATTTTAACTGAATTTACGATTGATGATTTGAAGAAGACAGTCGGACAGCTTGCGGACAAATCGTGAATCATAATTTCTTCCCGTCCCGCGCGAGCATAGCCTGCTCGTAGCAACCCAAGGCCTCCTCGTAACGGTGCAGGCGGTTGAGCAGGCCGCCCTTGTGCAAATATGCCGTGACGGGCGCGCCATTCACCGCGATGGCGCGGTCGCAACACGCCAGCGCCTCGTCCATGCGGCCCAGCATTTCGAGCGCCGCCGCCTTCTTGACCAGCGCCTCCGGATTTTGCGGCTGTGCGGCCAGAAAATTTTCAAAGCAGCCCAGCGCCTTCTGCGACTCGTTCGCGTCGAGAAATGCCTGCCCCTCGGCGAGCGGGTCGGCGGATTTCGCCGCCGGTTCGGCCAGAAGCCGGCCGCCGCTTTCGAGGTCGAGGATTTTTTTCTCAAGTTGCCCGACGATGTCGAGCAGTCGCGCGTTGGAAATTTCCACCATCGCGCGGCCCGGCGCGGCGAGCTGCTGGACGGCTCCGGCGGACGCCAGCGCGGCACCCGGGCGCGACGCGATTTCCACCAGCCGCGACACCGAGCGCCATTGGAGCCATGCCATGAACAGGACGGCCGCCAGCACCGTCAGCCCGAACGCGCCCGCCATCATGAACATGGACTGCTGGTTTTTCTGCGCCAGCGCGAGGTCGCCGGCACGCTGCGAGGCGAGGGTTTGTTCGAGCGCCTGGATGCGAGCGGTGGTGTCGGCGGCGCTTTGCTGGGCCTCTTCGCGGCTTTTTTCCAGTTCCAATTGCGTGTCGTGAAGCTGCGCCTGGATTTGAATATAACCGTTTGCCACATCGTCAGCGTTGGTGGACGTTGAGTTGGTGTCCGCCGCGAAACATCGCGCCGTAAACAGCGCGGCGAGGCAGGCCGCCGCGAAAATTTTGGAAAAGCCGAATTTCATAACCAGCCGCGCAGCGTGAATCGGCGGTAAAATGAAGTCAAGCACGGGAAGATTTTTTAACCACAAAACATACGAAGTAAAACAGAAAATTAACCGCTAATGGACGCGAATGGAAGAACATGGATAAAAAGCTGAAATGAGACACGGATTGCACGAATTAACACGGATTTTAACGCAAAGGCGCAACGAGGAGAAAGGCGCGAGGGGCGGGAAACATCGAACATTGAACATCGAACACCCAACCCAACCTTCCCCGCTTGGGCGGAGAGCAACGGCATTTAATTTTGGAATCCTCGTTTTCTTTCGAGTGATTCGCGGTTCAAATCACTTGTTCAAGTCGAATTCAAGCCGCGTGCGGGAACCGGTCTGGACGTTGCGGATTTCCATGTCCTGAACCTCCCACTGGCCGTTCACTTTCTTGAACGATTTCGGGTCGAACAACTTCAGCAGCTTGCCGCTCGCGTCGTAAGCCTCGGCATGGAGGATACCGGGCGTCTCGTTGTCAATCCACGAATCCACGTGCGAGTAGCCGTGCGGGGACGGATTGGGATTTGTGCTTTCCAAGACCTTGCACAACCGTCCACGTGCCGTGTCGCCGTGCAAAATTTTCTGCACCGGCCAGTAGAGGAATTCCAAGCCCAAATCATAAGCCCAGAAGTCGGAATGAGTGAATGATGTATCTTCCGCAACTGATAAATGTCTTCCCATATCGCAATCTCCACCCCATCCGTCAAAACAATCATAAAGAGAATAGCTGTTTGTGGACTTATCGGCGTGAATAATTGTAAGCAATTCCGACCCACCACCAGCCAAAGCAGCGGTATAACTGCTGCTCCAACCTCCGGCAGAAACACTGATTCCGACCTGTAAGGAAAGATTGGTAGAAATTCCCTTTTCGTTGCGAATGTTTATAATTCCAACTTGGAAAGCATTCGTTGACGGCCGCATTTCCAAAAGTCTTTGGGCAAGTTGGCGTCCTTGAATTTCCGCATCGGACAAGGTATTTGTTGTTTGTGCCGTCGCGGCGAGGGCGGTCAGCATAATTGAGGCAACGGCAAACAGTGCAAAGTCCAGCAGGGACTTCCTGAAATGCGGGGCTATTTTCAAATGTTCCTTCGGAATGCCGCAATCATAGCTGCGGCTCGCGAGGACGCTCGCCCCACCTGATGAAGCCAACTTCACTGCCTTTTTCGAGGACGAGGACGATTGGGAAATCTTCATTTCGACACGAGAGCGAGTTGCAGCACTTCTGAAATCTGGCGGACAAAGTGTGCCTTCAACTTGCTGCGCACTTCCGCGGGCGCTTCGAGCCAGTCCGATTTGTTGCCCTCCGGCAAAATGACCTGCTTCATGCCAAAGCGCTGGGCCGCGAGGACCTTTTCCTTGATGCCCCCCACGCGCAGCACGCGACCGCGCAGGCTGATTTCGCCGGTCATCGCCACGTCGGATTTCACGCGCCGCTTGGACAGCAGCGACGCCAGCGCCGCGACGATGGCCACGCCCGCGCTCGGGCCGTCCTTGGGCGTCGCACCGGCGGGAACATGGATATGCAGATCGTGCTTGCCGTAATCGTCAAAATCCAGATCCAACTTCTTGTCCTGGCTGCGCAGATAACTCACCGCGGTTTGGGCGCTTTCCTTCATCACCTCGCCGAGCGAGCCGGTCAAAATCAAATTGCCGCGCCCGCGCATCCGGGTCGCCTCGATGAACAAGATGTCGCCGCCCACCGGCGTCCACGCCAACCCGGTGGCGATGCCGATCTCGGTGATTTTCTCCGCGCTTTCGGCGATAAACGGCGCGTGGCCGAGATAATCCTGCAAATGTCCGGCGTCGAGCTTCACCAGCGTGGCGTTGCCGTTCTGGGAAATGATTTTGCGTGTGGCCTTGCGGGTGAGCGCGGCGATTTCGCGCTCGAGCTGGCGCACCCCGGCTTCGCGGGTGTATTCGCGGATGAGTTTGTGCAGGGCAGAGTCGGAAAATTTCACGTCGCCCTTTGTAAGGCCGTGTTCCTCGAGCTGGCGCGGCACGAGATAGCGCTTGGCGATCTGCAATTTTTCCGTCTCGGTATAGCTGGGCAGCTCGATTACTTCCAGCCGGTCGCGCAACGCGGGATGAATCGGCTCCAGCCAGTTGGCCGTGGTGATGAACAGGACGCGCGACAGGTCGAACGGCAAATCGAGGTAATGGTCGGTGAAGGTGTTGTTCTGCGCCGGATCCAAAACTTCGAGCAGCGCCGACGCCGGGTCGCCGCGAAAATCCGCGCCGACCTTGTCGAGTTCGTCGAGCAGAATCACCGGGTTGCGGCTTTCGACGCGGCGCAGCGTCTGGATGATGCGTCCGGGCATCGCGCCGACGTAAGTGCGGCGGTGGCCGCGAATCTCGGCCTCGTCGCGCATTCCACCAAGCGAGATGCGGGCGAACTTGCGGCCGAGCGCGTCCGCGACGCTTTTGCCGAGGGAGGTTTTGCCGACGCCGGGCGGGCCGACGAGGCAGAGGATGGGGCCTTTGATCTGTTTGCGTCGCTTGATGACGGCGATGAATTCGAGCAGGCGGTCCTTGACCTTGGCGAGGCCGAAATGCTGGTCGTTCAGGATTTTTTCCGCTTCTTTCAAATCCAGTTTATCCTCGGTGGATTTTTCCCAGGGCAGGTTCAAAATCCAGTCGAGGTAGTTGCGGGCGACGCCGTATTCAGCGGCGGCAGGGGGGGTCTGCTGGAGGCGTTCAAGTTCCTGCGTGGCGGCCTTGCGCGCGTCCTCGGGCATAGGCGTCTGCTCGATTTTTTCGCGGAGCGATTTGATTTCGTTGGCGTTCGGGTCGGTGTCGCCGAGTTCGCGCTGGATGACGCGCATCTGTTCGCGCAGGAAAAAGTCGCGCTGCGACCGGGCGATGGAAGAGGCGACGTCATTCTGGATTTTTGAACTTAACGTGAGCACTTCCTGTTCGCGACCGAGCAGGGGCAGCAGCTTCTGGAGCCGTTCGCGGACGGAAATGGTTTCGAGCAGCCGCTGGCGGTCTTCGAGGCTCAAGTTCAGGTTCGCGGCGATGAGGTCGGCGAAGTGGCCGGGATGGTCGGTATTGAGCGCGGCGATCTTGACCTGGTCTGGCAGCGCGGTGGACATCTTGGCGATCTCATCAAACTGCTTGTGCGCGTTGCGCAGCATCGCCTGCAATTCGACGGAGTTTTCGGTCTCGTCGCGCAAGAGGTCGTAGGCCGCGCGCAGATAGGGCATGGGCAGCGTGAAATTTTTCACGCGGATGCGCCAGAGTCCCTCTACCAGCACGCGCGCGGTACCGTCGGGGAATTTCACCATCTTGGACAGGCGCGTGACGCAGCCGACTGAATGCAAATCTTCAGGGGTCGGTTCGGCGACTTCCGGCTTGCGCTGCAACACCGCTGCAAACAGGCGGTCGCCGGCCACGATGTCGTCAATCAGTTTAAGGCTCGGGCCGGTCTCGACGAGTAGGGGCACGACGGCACCCGGAAAAATCACGATGTCGGAAAGGCCGAGCACAGGCAGGTTGTCCGGCAACGAGCGCGACGAGATGCGCGGCGGCGTCTCCGATTTTTCAGCGACGCTAAGAATGCTGACAAATTCCGTCTCCGGCGATGTTGTCGTCGTGTCCATCAGTTGTTAAAAGCAGCCGAGCCGGAAAAGATTGACGCGCGGTCAATTTCCGTCGGCAATCGGCACCTTGGTTGTCCTGGTCTGCGTCTGATGCGCCGCCGGCACGTCAATCCGCAGAAAGCCATTCAAATAAACAGCCTTGGCGTGGCCCAGATCATAGCCCGACGGCAGTTCCAGTTCGCTTACGAACGGGCCGTAGCTGATTTCCATGACCAGAAAACTGCAATGGGGCGCGCGGCAGGTGTCCGGGCGGTTGCCGCTGATGCGCAGGCGATTGCCTTCCATGGTGATTTCGAGGTCCTCGCTTTTCATGCCCGGCAGTTCCACCTTCACCACCAGGCCGGTATCTGTCTTGTAAACATCGGTGTTTGGAACCCAGTGACCGCTGGCCGCACCGCCGCGTCCGCTCACTGCCGAATGCCGGGAGACAAAATGAACCGTCGAACTGACTTTGGTTACGGCCATGATGAAAACAATATCGCAAAAAACCAGATTGGCAAGCGAACGGCTTGCATTACTTAATGCGGAAACATAACCGCAATCAACCTAAGCGCAAATGAATTTTATTTTTTGCTAATCGTCGTCGTTTACGTCCCCGACTTGGTGCGTATTGGAGGACGCGGACGAGAAGGGGGATAATGAGAGCGGAAAAGAACTTTGAACACTGAATGCTGAACCCTAAACTTTGAAACATGTTTTGCCACACACACCGCGTCACCTACGCCGAATGCACCGTCGGCAACCACGTTTATCATTCGCGCTATCTTGATTTGCTGGAGGCGGCGCGTGGCGAATTCATCCGCTCGCTCGGCCCGACCGTCCTGGACTGGCAGGAAAAGGACTTGATTTTCCCGGTCATCGAGGCGCGGTTGCGTTACAAATCGCCCGCGCGGTACGACGATTCACTGGCGATAGAAGTCTGGCCGACGCTCGTCGAGCGCGTGAGGCTGAACTTCGGCCATCGCATCTTGAATCAGAATGGGAAACTGATTCTCGAAGCCGAGACCTTCCACGCCTGCACGGGCGTGGACGAGAAACCGAAGCGAATGCCGGAGGAATTGGCGGAAAAATTGAAGCCTTTTCTCAAAACGACCACTTGATTTAACCTTCTCCGCGATTCTGTGATTCTTTGACAGATTGGCTTCCAGCTTGCGCAACTCGCCGGTGTCTGTGATAATTCAGCGGCGCGGGCGATGCAACAGCAAAACTATCCCAAACATTATTGCGGCGTGTTCGGCATTTTCGGCCATCCGAATGCCGCCGAGCTCGCCTACTACGGTCTTTACGCGCTCCAGCATCGCGGACAGGAAAGCGCGGGCATCGTCACCTGCCACGACGGAAAGTTTTTCAAGCATCACGGCATGGGTCTCGTGCCGCAGGTTTTCAATGGCGAAATCCTGCACGGCCTCGTCGGCAGCATGGCGATCGGCCACACGCGCTATTCGACGACCGGTTCGTCCAATCTCCGCAATGCCCAACCGCTCACGGTGGACTGCATGCGCGGGCAGATCGCCGTCGCGCACAACGGCAACCTCACCAACGCAGCCAAGCTCCGCGACGAGCTGGAATCACGCGGCTCGATTTTTCAGACTACGGTGGACAGCGAAATCATTTTGCACCTGATGGCGCAGCCGACGATTGGCGGCATGGAAAATTCGCTGACGCAGACGCTCCGCCGCATCGAAGGCGCGTTTTCGCTCGTCATCATGACGGAAAAGGAAATGATCGGGGCGCGCGACCCGCACGGTTTCCGCCCGCTGTCCATCGGCCGCACGGCCAACGGCGCGTATGTGCTGTCCAGCGAAACGGTCGCGCTCGATCAGATCCATGCAGAGTTCATCCGCGATGTGGAGCCGGGCGAAATCGTGGTCATCAACGAGAAGGGATTGATCAGCACGCAGGCGTTTCCCGAATGCAAGAAGCGCGCGTTTTGCGTCTTTGAATACGTCTATTTTGCGCGGCCCGACAGCGTGCTGGACGGACACACCGTCTATGATGTCCGCAAGGAAATGGGCCGCCAGCTTGCGCGCGAACACGCGGTGAAGGCGGACCTGGTGATCCCGGTGCCGGACAGCGGCGTGTGCGCGGCGATGGGTTATTCCGAGGAATCCGGCATTCCGTTCGAGATGGCGTTCATCCGCAACCATTACGTCGGGCGCAGCTTTCTCCAGCCGACCCAGCTCATCCGCGACTTCGACGTGCGTGTGAAATTGAACCTGATCGAATCGCTCGTGAAAGGCAAGCGCGTCGTCATCGTGGACGATTCGATCGTGCGCGGCACGACCTGCAAGACGCGGGTGAAGACGCTAAAAGAAGCGGGCGCGAAGGAAGTCCACGTCGCGGTCAGTTGTCCGCCGCACACGAATCCGTGCGTGTATGGCATTGATTTTCCCGACCGCACCAAATTGATGGCGGCGAACAACACCGTGGATGAAATCCGCAAATACCTGAACGCCGACTCGCTGCATTACCTGACGCAGGCGGGCATGGTGAAGGCGACCGGCAAACCGGCGGAATCATTTTGCATGGCGTGTTACGATGGACATTATCCCGTGCCTTACGACCCTGTGCTGGACAAGCACATCATCGAGCGTCGCAAACGCTCGGCGCAAACGCTCGGCGAAGCGGTCGAGAAGGACAGCGAACAAATCAAGCTGCTGCAAGTTTAGCCGGTTATGAACCCGCAAATGCTGTCCGCCGCGCAATTGGCGGCATACATTGACCACACTTTATTGAAGGCCGATGCCACGGCTGCGGACATAGAAAAGCTCTGCGCCGAAGCGCGTGAACACAATTTTTCCTCCGTCTGCGTCAACGGCTCGCGGGTTACCGAGGCGCTACATTTTCTTGATGGCACGGACGTTAAGGTGGCGAGCGTCGTCGGCTTCCCGCTCGGCGCGATGTCATTCGATGCCAAGCGTTTTGAAACCGAGGCAGCCATCGACGACGGCGCGCAGGAAATTGACGTGGTGCTCAACGTCGGCCGGCTCAAGGACGGAGATGACAAATATGTTTTGCGCGAACTGTGCGACGTGGTTGATGCAGCCGACGAACGCACGGTCAAAGTGATTCTTGAAACCTGCCTGCTGACGGATGAACAAAAAATCCGCGCGTGCCGGATGGTCGTTGAAAGCGGGGCACATTTCGTGAAAACCTCCACCGGCTTCAGCACCAGCGGCGCGACGGTGGCCGACGTGAGATTGATGCGCGCCACGGTCGGACCGGAATTCGGGGTCAAGGCGTCTGGCGGCATCCGAGATACGAAAACGGCTCTGGCGATGATTGAGGCCGGTGCGACGCGCCTTGGCACTTCGGCGAGCGTCGCTATCGTGACGGGGCTTGGCGGAACGCAGGCCGGCGGGTATTGATTTCAGGTCCCTGCCACGCCCTGCGGGCCTTTGCCGCCGTTCAGCAAGAACAGAACCGCCATGCGGACGGCGAGGCCGTTGGTCACCTGCTCCAAAATCAAAGATCGGTTGCAATCTGCGATTTCGCTGTCAATCTCCACGCCGCGGTTGATAGGGCCGGGATGCATCACCAATGCGTCCGGCTTCGTCCCGGCCAGCCGCGCCTTGTTCAGTCCAAATAGCTGCGCGTATTCGGCGATGCTGGGAAACATCGTCTTGCGCTGGCGCTCATGCTGGATGCGGAGCAGGTTGATGATATCGGCGTCGCGGATCGCCTCTTCCACGTCGTGGGTCACACGGCAACCCATTTGCTCGAAGGTTTTTGGCACAAGCGTGGAAGGCCCGCACAGCGTCACCTTCGCGCCGAGTTTTGTGAGCGCCCAGATGTTGGAGCGGGCGACGCGACTATAGAGGATGTCGCCGAGAATCGTCACGTTCAACCCGGCAATCTTGCCTTTCCGTTCGCGGACAGTGAACGTATCGAGCAATGCCTGCGTGGGATGTTCGTGCGCGCCGTCGCCGGCGTTGATGACGTGGGCATCGAGCACGCGGGAAAGAAAATGCGGCGCGCCGCTCGCGCTGTGGCGGATGACGATGAAGTCCGCGTTTAGCGCCTGTAGATTCAATGCCGTGTCCTTAAGCGTCTCACCTTTTTTGAACGACGACGCCTCGGTGGAAAAGTTGATGATGTCGGCAGACAGCCGCTGTTCGGCCAGTTCAAAGCTGATACGTGTGCGCGTGGAAGGCTCGACGAACAGATTCACGACGGTCTTGCCTCGCAGGGCGGGGACTTTTTTGATCGCCCGCTGGCCGACCGCCTTGAAGGCGCGCGCCGTGTCGAGCAGGATGGTGATCTCATCCGCCGTGAGCGATTCGATATCGAGCAGATGTTTGCGGGTCCATTTCATGGCTTGAGCAAAAGAGCCTCATCCTGCGCCGCACCAGCCTCGACGAGCCGCAGTGAAATTTTTTCATCAAGCGCCGTCGGCGCGTTTTTGCCGACAAAATCCGCCCGGATGGGCAGTTCGCGATGGCCCCGGTCGATCAGGACGGCGAGCTGGATTTTTTTCGGGCGGCCGAAATCGTTCAGTGCGTCCATCGCGGCGCGCGTTGTGCGGCCGCTGAACAGCACGTCGTCCACCAGCACGACGGTCTTTCCCGTCACGTCGAACGGAATGACGGTCGGATGAATCGTGGGCGCGGCGCGCTGGTCCAAATCGTCACGGTGCATGTTCACGTCGAGGATGCCCACCGGCACGGCGTGATTCCAGATGCCGGCAAGAATTTTGGCAAGCCGGGCCGCAAGGTGATCGCCGCCAATGGGAATGCCGACGAGGACCACGTCGTCCCCGACCTCGTTGCGCTCGGCGATTTCGTGCGCGATGCGCGTGAGGGCGCGCTGGATGGCGGTGGCGTCGAGGATGACAGTGGATTCAGGCATCGCAGCAAGTTGAAAGTTGAGAGTTGAGGGTTGAGTGCGTGCCCGTCCCTGTAATCGAAAATTCTAGAATCGAGAACGAGGTGGAGCACGACGACGAGGACGATTGGGGGGAAGAAACCATGAAACCTCCCCGCGGTTGGGCGGAGACGATTCGCATCACGCGTTTCGTTTTCATTTTTCCTTCGCGGCCTCGCGGGGCTGCGTTAAAGGAGCAGTGCTTTCAATTCGTCGCGGTGGAGTGGCGGGCCTTGCGCCAGCTTGAGCGGTGCTTGATGATCCAATCCGTCAGTGCCCGCTCGAAGCCGATGTCATGCCCGGCCTTTTCCGACTCAATCCACTTGTGCCGGAGGATTTCCTCGCGCTCGGCCTGAAACTCGCGGTAGAGCGAGGAGTTCTTCAGCAAATCGTTCGCCGACGATGATTCTTTTCCAGCGTTCGACATAGTGAAATTCAATTGTTAAACCAAAGTTAAGACTTTATGGCCCGACATGCAACCTAAATAACTGCTTTAAAACAAACAGGTTGCGCAACGCAAGTCAGCCGGCAGGTATCAGAACAATTTTTGATGCAATATTTCAGCGACTTGAATGAACGCCTTTCCGGCCGCGTGATTCGGAGCGGAAACCACAATAGGCATCCCGCAGTCGCCGCCTTCGCGGATTTCGGTGAAGATGGGCACTTCGCCGAGGAACGGAACATTTTGCCGCGCGGCTTCCCCCTTGCCGCCGCCGTGGCCGAAAATTTCAACCCGCTCGCCGCTTGGCGTGGTGTAATAGCTCATGTTTTCGACGATGCCGAGGATTGGCACGTTCACCTTGTTGAACATGGCGATACCTTTGCGCACGACGCCGAGCGACGCCTCCTGTGGAGTGGTCACGATGACGCCGCCATCGAGCGGCACGGTCTGGCAGAGCGAGAGCTGCGCGTCGCCGGTTCCGGGCGGCAAATCCACGAGCAGGAAATCCAGATCGCCCCACTCGACTGCGAGCAGAAATTGCTGGATGGTTTTCGTGATCATCGGTCCGCGCCAGATGACCGGCTGGTCGTCTGGGAGCAGTAGGCCGATGCTCATCACCTTCACGCCGTGCGCGATAGGCGGGACGAACCGTTCCTCCGTGCTGACAGTCGGTTTCTCGTGAACGCCCATCATGAGAGGAATGCTCGGCCCGTAAATGTCACAATCGAGCAGCCCGACGCGCGCGTCGAGATGTTGCAGCGCGCAGGCAAGATTCACGGAACAGGTGGATTTGCCGACACCTCCCTTGCCGCTGGCGATGGCGATGACACGCTTGACACCGGGAACACCTTTTTGATTCGCGAATGGATTCGAGCCGCCCGCAGCCTGTCCGGTGGCGGGTTGGCGTACTTCGACATGGACTTGATTCACGCCGGGCAAGGCTTTCAGAACACGCTCGGCATCCGATTTGATCTGCTGCGCGGCTTCGGGATTGGGCGAGGTCAATTGCATCACCACGCTCACCGCACCGTTTGCGGCAGAGATTTCCCTGACCAGGCCGAAGGAAACGATATCTCGGGAAAAGCCGGGGTATTTGACTGCTTTCAGCGCGTTTTGGATGTCGGTTTGCGTGACCATCTCCCACCAAGTTGACAGCTTCGCGCCCAAAAGACAAGTTTGGGAAGCGCGGATTGCCTGTTCGCGCCGAGTTGCTCTTGACTTGCACGCGGCCCAATTGCATGGAAGACTGTTCGTTCGACAGGAAGTTGACTATGATACAAGAAATCCCGAATTCGGCCACTGGCCCGATTGTTGAATTATTCCGGCAGTTTGAAATCGCATCACACCAGCCGAAATGGCTCGCGCCGCTGCGCAAAGCCGGCATCGCCAGCTTTGCCGACCAGGGCTTTCCCACATTGAAAGACGAGGACTGGCGCTTCACGAATGTCGCGCCGATCATGAAGCTGCCGTTTCAACTTGCAGGCAAAGTCGCCGTCAATGGCGCGGAAGCCGGAGCGCTCGATGAATCTGTCTTCGCCAATCTGCCCGGACATCGCCTTGTGTTCGTGAACGGATTTTTTTCGGCCAAACTTTCCCGGATCAAGCCGGTTTCCGGTGGCGTACGTATTGAAAGCCTTTCCGCCGCGCTGGCGAATCCCGCGGGGCGGGACGGGTTCATCGAAAAGCATCTCGGCAAATATGCGCACACGGCAAACAACACCTTTGCCGCGCTGAACCAGGCGTTCTTTGCCGACGGCGCGTTCATTTTCGTTCCTGCGGGCGTCGAAATGGTCGAGCTGGTGCAACTCATTTACATTTCGTCGGCGAAGCAAAGCGGCGAAACAATCCTGCCGCGCAACCTCATCATCGCGGAGGCGAACAGCAAGCTGACGGTCGTGGAAAGTTACATCAGCACCTGCAACTCCGCGTATTTCACGAACGCGGTGACGGAAATTTTCGCGGGTGACAACGCCGCCGTCGAACACGTCAAACTTCAGGACGAAGCGGCGGACGCCTTTCACATCGCGACCATTGCGGGTGAATTTGGCCGCGCAAGCAACGTGACCGTTCACTCCTTTGCGCTCGGCGCAAAGCTGTCGCGCACCAACATCCGCACGAAACTCGCCGGCGAAGGTTTGGAATGCATTCTGAATGGCCTTTACCTGACCAAGGACGAACAGCTTGCCGACCATCACATGATTGTTGAGCATGCGCAGCCGCATTGCGCCAGCCACGAGTATTTCAACGGCATCCTTGATGACAAATCGAAGGGTGTGTTTCACGGCCGGATTTATGTCCATCCCATCGCGCAGAAAACGGATGCGAAGCAAACGAACAAAAACCTGCTACTGTCCGACGATGCGACCGCCGATACGAAGCCGCAACTGGAGATTTATGCCGACGACGTGAAATGCACGCACGGCGCGACCATCGGCCAGTTGAACGCGGAATCCATTTTTTACCTGCGTTCGCGCGGCCTCGATACCGCGACGGCGCGGCGGATGCTGATTCACGCCTTCGCCGGGGAAATCATTGAGCGTATCAAATGCGAGCCGGCGCGCGCGGTGGTTGACAAGCTCGTTTGGGACCGGCTTGAGGCGAATCCGCATTTGACGGGAAAATAATTTTTTGCCGCGAAATACGCACACGACCCGAAATGAAGCATTTTTGCTTTCGTGCGTTTTGCGGTTAGATTCCGACCATGTTCGACGATTTAAACGATCTTTATCAGCAGGTCATCCTTGACCACTGCAAGAAGCCGCGCAATTTCCACGAAATGCCGGCGGCGACCTGCTCGGCGCAGGGTCACAACCCATTGTGCGGTGATAATCTAAAACTGTTTCTCACGCTGGATGGCGATGTCATCAAGGAGGCGAGCTTCGTCGGTTCGGGCTGCTGCATCTCCAAGGCCTCGGCATCGTTGCTGACGGACAACGTCAAGGGCAAGACCAGGACCGAGGCGGAAAAGACGTTTGAGCAGGTGCGTGAAATGGTCACGACCGGCAAGGTGAACGGCGACGTCGGCAAGCTCGCGGTATTCGCTGGCGTCCACAAATATCCGGCGCGGGTGAAGTGCGCGATTTTGTCGTGGCACGCGCTGATGGGCGCGCTGAAAGGCAACGCCGAGCCGGTCAGCACGGAAAACGAACAGACCTGATTGATTTCACCGGAGTTTGCGGCGATGATATCAAGCAGTTAAATTGAATTTCGATTTATGAGTCCGAATGAAGCAAAAACTTTGACACGCGACGTGGAGGCGTCGGTCGTGCCCGTCGGGACGAAGGTCACGCTCCAAAAGGGCGGGCAGGCTTACGTCACCCAATCGCTTGGCGGCGCATTCACCGTCATCGTCAATGGCAATATGTTCCGCATTGACGGCAAGGACGCCGACGCGCTGGGGCTGGAAATCAAATCCGCGCCAGCCACGGCCATTTCCGGCCCGGTCACGCAGGAGCAATTGGAAAAGCAAATCTGGGAGGCGCTCAAGACGTGTTATGACCCGGAGATTCCGGTCAATGTCGTGGATCTCGGCTTGGTTTACGATTGTCATCTCACACCCGTCGGCGAAAACAGTTTCAAGGCCGATGTGAAAATGACGCTGACAGCACCCGGATGCGGCATGGGGCCGGTGCTGGCGCAGGACGTGCAGAACAAGCTCATCTCGCTCGAACCGATTGACGAGGCGAACGTCGAGCTCGTCTGGGACCCGCCGTGGAACCAAGGCATGATGACCGAGGCGGCGAAATTGCAACTGGGGCTGCTGTAAAAATTTATCCGCGAATTACGCGAATGGCCGTGAATTATCCCAGAAAAAATTAATTCGCGGAAATTCGCGTAATTCGCGGATTCATTTTCAATGACAGACAGAAAACAGACTGATTGGACTGCGCTGCGAAAGGATTTCCCGATCCTCGACCAGAAAGTCCACGGCAAGCCGCTGGTTTATTTGGACAACGCCGCCACATCGCAAAAGCCGCGCGCGATGATTGATGCGCTGGTGCATTATTACGAGCACGACAATGCCAATGTTCACCGCGGCATCCATGAGTTGAGTAACCGTTCCACGGCGGCTTACGAAGCGGCGCGGGCGCGGGTGGCCAGATTTATAAACGCCAAAACTGCCGAAGAAATTATTTTCGCGCGCGGCACGACGGAAGGCATCAACCTCGTCGCCAGTTCCTGGGGCTCGAAAAACGTCAAAGCTGGCGACGTGATTCTGCTCACGGAAATGGAGCATCACAGCAACCTCGTTCCGTGGCAATTGCTCGCCCAGCGCACCGGCGCGAAGATTGCCTATATTCCCGTCACAGGCGACGAAGGCATTCTCGATTTATCCAAGCTTGATTCACTGCTCACGCCACAGGTGAAGATTTTCTCGATGGTGCATATTTCCAATTCGCTCGGCACGGTGAATCCGGTCGCGGAACTCTGCGCCCGCGCGCGAAAGTTCGGTATCACCACGCTCGTGGACGGCGCCCAAAGCGCCGGGCATTGCCCGGTGGATGTGCAGGCCATCGGCTGCGATTTCTTTGCGTTCTCGGGTCACAAAATTTGCGGTCCGACCGGCATCGGTGTTTTGTGGGGGCGGCAGGAACTGCTCGACGACATGCCACCGTATCAGGGTGGCGGCGAAATGATTTTGTCCGTTGAATACCAAAAAACCGAATTCAAACCCGCACCGCACCGGTTCGAGGCTGGCACGCCGGACATTTCCGGCCCGATCGGTTTGCACGCCGCGATGGATTACCTCGATGCCATCGGCCGCGAAAATATCTGGAAACACGACCAGGAACTGGCGAATTACACTTACGACCAGCTTGCCGGGCTCAAAAATATCCGTTTGTTTGGCCCCGGTGCCCGCTCGGAGAGCCGGGCCGGACTGGTGAGTTTTCTGCTGAAGGACGTTCACGCACACGACGTGGTGACGCTGGCGGACCAGGCGGGCATTGCATTGCGCGGCGGGCATCACTGCACGCAACCGCTCATGCACCGGCTCGGCGTGGAATCCACCGCCCGAGCGAGTTTTTATTTTTACAACACCAAGGCCGAAGTGGACCGGTTTGTTGAAGTCATCAAAGAAATCCAGAAATTCTTCGGACAGTAATTTCGGCGGTCGGAATCAGACATTGAACTTGAAGAGCAGCACGTCGCCGTCTTTCACGACGTATTCCTTGCCTTCCATCCGGTAGAGTCCCTTTTCGCGCGCGGCAGAGACAGAGCCTAAATTCACCAAGTCGTCGTAAGCCACGGTCTCGGCCTTGATGAAACCGCGCTCGAAATCGGAGTGGATGACGCCGGCGGCTTTGGGCGCGGTATCACCATTATGAATCGTCCAGGCGCGGACTTCCTTTTCGCCGGCCGTGAAATAGGTCCGCAGGCCGAGCAGATGATAGGTGGCGCGAATGAGCGCGCCGACGCCGGATTCGCTCACGCCGAGTTCCTTGAGAAATTCCTTCGCCTCGGCATCGGACAAATCAATCAAGTCGCTCTCAATCTGCGCGCTGATGACAACGGCTTCGCAGGCGAAATGATGCGCGGTGTATTCGCGGACTTTTAGGACGAATGGGTTTGTGCCGGCAGTCGCCAAGTCGCCTTCCTTCACGTTGCAGGCAAAAATGGTCGGCTTGTCGGTCATCAGCCAGAACAGGCGCGAGACGGCCTTTTCTTCGGGCGTGAGTTCGAGGGTGAGCGCGGGTTTGCCGGAGTTGAGGTGCGGCTCGATTTTTTTCAGCACGGCTTCCTGCGCGAGCGCTTCCTTGTCGCCGCGCTTGGCGTCCTTGGCCACGGAGTTCAGCCTCTTTTGCACGGCTTCCAGATCGGACAAGACGAGTTCGGTGGTGATGACTTCGATGTCGCGCACGGGATCAACAGAGCCGGCGACGTGATGGATGTCCGCATCCTCGAAGCAGCGGACGACCTGGACGATGGCGTCCACTTCGCGGATGTGCGTAAGGAATTTGTTGCCGAGGCCTTCACCCTGCGAGGCGCCCTTGACGAGGCCGGCGATGTCCACAAATTCAATCGCCGCCGGGATGACGACGTTCGTTTTGGCGATTTTTTGCAGAACAAACAGCCGCTCATCCGGCACGGTGACGATGCCGATGTTGGGGTCAATGGTGCAGAAGGGATAATTCGCCGCCTCCGCTTTCCGCGTGCGGGTGACGGCATTGAACAGGGTGGATTTGCCCACGTTGGGCAGTCCGACGATTCCGGCTTTAAGCATAATTTTGTTTCAGTCAAATTCCGTTTGCTGCGCGCGGTTCAAATTCTGTGGTGCGCGAGCTGCCATACAATGTGCGCGCCATCAAGAATCCCGAACGCCACCAGGCAGATGCCGGAGAGATGCTGCATGCGGAGCAGCGTCTGTGCGCTGAACCGCCCGTGGCCGCGCGAAACGCCGTAGCTCAACGCGCAAAACCAGGCGTTCGTGCCTAGCGCGACGCCGCCGATGCACGCAATCTTGGTGACCAGCGTGTCCTCAACCCAGTCGTGCGCCATGAAGTTCGCGGCCAGCACAATCCACGTCAGCAGCACGCCGAGGTTGCCCATCACGCGCACGAAACCGGTCATGAACGCCGACCGCGGATGCAATTTCACGCCGAGGCGAGCCTCGATTTTTTGAGAAGCGGCATCCAGCTTCAATGGCACATTCACGGTCTGCGCCGAAATAAATTTCGTGCCGATGAACAGCAGAAACACGAAGGTGAAAAGTTCCATGGCCGCCTTGACGGTGTGGATGGTGAAGAACGATGAAAATCCGGTGAAGGCGATGGAACAGTAAATCAATTCCATGGCCGAAGCGCCAAGACCTATGAACATCGCCCAGCGAAAGCCGCGCTGCGACCCTTCGTTGAGGATGGTGAGATTGATCGGCCCGACGGGAATTGAGGAGAAGATCAGCGCGGTGATGAAACCGGCGAGCACGGCGTGCAAAATGGTCGGCAGATCGGTCATCAGCTTCCCGGCTCGTCGTCTTCCTCCTCAATTTCGCGCCGCCAGGCGCGTGAGAGGCTGGGCCGCACAAAACCATAAACCAAATACGCGGTGAAGAACGCGGGCAGCACGTAATAAAGGATTTTTTCCTGTAGAATAATGATGCAGCCGACGAACAACGCCACGCCAATCATCTTCGCGAACGTGCTGGTCGAGCGCAGGCCAAGCGCCTTGAAACTGGGATACCGCACCGTGCTCACCATCATCGCCGATAAAAACACCAGCACCAGTACGATCAAATAATTCCAGTGGCCGAGACTTTTTTCCTTTTCGTTGAAATGAATGATGAGCAGCGTCAGGGACGCCACCAGCCCCGCCGCCGACGGGATGGGAAAGCCGAGGAAGTCCTTGTTCGCGCTGCAGTTGGGCATCGCAGCGAGGCAATTGAACCGCGCGAGGCGGAACGCGCCGCACAGCAGATAAATAGAGGCGATGAACCAGCTCACCTGATCCATTTGCGGATAATCGCTGAATGCGTCCCTGAGAACAACGCGCTGGACGAGAAACGCGGGCGCGACGCCGAAGGAAATCAAGTCGGCGAGCGAGTCAAATTCGCGCCCGAACGGGCTTTCCACGCCGCCCATCCGCGCGACGCGGCCATCGAACAAATCAAAAATGCACGCGAGCAAAATGAAGGCCAGCGCGAGTTTGATCTGGCCGAAATACTCAAAGCTGGTCGGGTCGGCCTCGACGATTTTCGTCAACGCCACGAAGCCGCAGAAGAGATTTCCCGCCGTCAGCAGGTTCGGCAGAAAATAAATCTTCAATTTCTGATCCGAATCGTCAGGCGGTGGTGTTGGGGCAATGGGTTCGCTCATATCAGTCGAAGGAAGCAATCACCGTTTCGCCGCCCTTCACCTTGTCGCCGAGCTTGACCTGGATTTTGGCGCGCAGCGGCAGATAAACGTCCACGCGCGAGCCGAATTGTATGAGGCTGATGCGGTCGCCACGCTGGACCGCGTCGTTTTGGGCGACCCACGGCACAATACGACGCGCGATGAGGCCGGCGATGAGGCGCACGCCGATTTTTTCGCCGGACGGCTCGCCGGCATCGAGGCCAATCAGGACATTTTCATTGAACTTCGCGCTGTCGGTTTTCATCGCGTTCAGATACTGGCCGGGCGTGTGCTTGAAAAAAGCGACGCGGCCCGTCACCGGCGCGTTTTGCACATGAACGTCAAAGACGGAAAGAAAAATCGAGACGCGCCGGCATTCGCCGCCGATGAAATCCGGCTCGATGGTCATGTCAATCACATCCACCTTGCCGTGGCCGGGCGAGACGACGAGGTTCTTGCCGGTTGGCACCATCGGGTTTGGATCGCGGAAAAAGTAGAAGGTGAACCCGGCGAAAAGCGCCCACAGCGAAATGAAAACCCAAGTCAGATCCAGCACGAATTCGCCGATGACCTTGCCCAGGAATGCGGCGGCCAGCAGCGCGACGATCGCGGCAGCCGACAAACCGATGAGGCGGAGGGCGGACTGAACCGCTTTTCCCGAGTGTTTCACGCAGCCATGATAAATTTTTCGCGCGCGACTTGCAATTCGGCATTTTCGGTGCAGGTTGGTTTCCGTTGCGGAAAGGTAGGGCGGTCAGTCCTCTGACCGCCGGCGGTGGGGCGAGCGTCCCCACGAGCCGGACTAGGCGCGCCAAAGTGAAACGGCGGTGGCTCGTCAGTAGCCTCGCCCCACCAAAAGATGGCGGCGCGCACGGAGTGGCGCGCCCTACCGATGGGAAACGCAATGAATTGAAACAACAAACAACAAAACCAAACACGAAGGATTATTATGTCACTGCACACACCTGATTTGACCAAATTCCCGCCGCGCAGTCCGCGCGTGCGTCTGGGCGGCTATGTGATTCTGCCGCGCATGCTGGACAAGGGCCGCGCAACCGTCGCCGGCAAAAACGGCGAATACCATTATGCCTGCCCGCTCGACCAGCGGTTTCTGGAATTTGTCGGCATTGATCCCGAAGCTCTGAAAAAGCAGCTCGGCAAAAGCGACGGCGATGTTTTGGAATGGATCAACGCCAATGCAAAGCATAAACGCAGCGACACGGAAATCGTCGCGTGGTCGGCATTGGCGGAACAGCGCGCGCCGGCGGACGTGGAATCGCGCGAATTTTTCAACGGCCTGCAAAAGACCGCCGCGCCCAAACGCGAGGACATCGTGACGTGGTTTGATTTGCTGGACGTGGACGATTTTGTGAGCTTTGGCGGCAAAGCCTGAAAGAATTTGCGATTGACGATTTACGAGCGTGGGAAAATGCCCCGCCTCGTAAATCCATCGTGGCAGCGGAAGCGGTGAGGTGGCTGGCTCATATCCGAAGTTTGTCCAAAATGGACTCGGTAATCTTGCGCGCGAGTCTCCCGCTGGCGTCTGGCTCGCCCGTGATGCGGGTCGCAAAGAAAACTTTCCGATCACCCTTGGTCGCGCAGCCGACAAACCAGCCCATCCGGGCAATGTTTGCCTGGGCATTACCTGCGGTTCCGGTCTTGCCATGGAGAATTCGTCCATCATTGCTGTGTGACAATTCCGTCAATTCGCGGGTGATTTGCTGGACATTCTTGCCCACAGGCAGGCTGTTCGCCCAAAGGCGTCTGAGAAATGCCACCTGCTCATCGGCAGAAATCCGCAAGGTGCTCTCTATCCAAAAATTGGTGATGCCACCACTCGTGTCATTGTTGCCATAATCCAATCGCCGCACATGGTCGGCCATGCGCTCCGGGCCAATGCGCTGTGCCAACTCTTGATAATACCAAAGAACCGAATTGGAAAACGCGCTGCGCATGGTTTGGTCCCGGTTCCATGGCGCAATGGGGCGCACCACGCCATCCCACTTCAGGAAAAAATCCGGGCCGGAAGACACACCCGTATCCAGGGCTATCAGTGAATTGGCAATTTTGAAAGTTGAGCAGGGACTAAACCGTTCCGCGCAGCCCTTTGGATTGTAACGGATGTAACTGTCAGCCTGCGAATCATACAGAACAAAACATCCCCCGTGCCCACCGAAGAACTCCGACAAGTCAAGATTCGTTGAAGTCGAGCAGAATCCCATTCTTGTGCAAGCCAGCCAAACTAGAATCGTGATTAGATGACTCTTGCGCGTAAGCAGCCTCCCATGAGGATTCACAAATCAAGGTTCAAGGAGTCAAACCTGCGGCTGGGGTTCCGCCGGAGCGACGGACGAGGCTGCGGGTGTTTCGCTTTTCCACGCCCCGATTTTTTCAATGCGATGACGGTGTTTCGCGCCCTGAAATTCAAATTCCACTTCCTCGCCGGGTTTGTGGTTCAACAGCGCCGCGCCAACAGGCGAAAGATAGCTGATGATGCCCTTGTCCGGGTCGGAATCCCACGCGCCCAGAATCGTGAAGGTCTCCTGCTGGTTCGTGCCGAGGTCGGTGGCCACCACGATGCTGCCGATGTTGACGGCATCGGTCGTGGTGTTGGAAAAATCCGTGCCCCGGGCGCGCATGAGCTGGGCTTCGAGTTCCTGTTTTTGGCGCATGAGGACTTTCTGCATTTCCTTGGCGGCCTTGAATTCGTGGTTTTCGCGAAGGTCGCCGTAGCTCCGGGCGATGGCGATTTCCTTCGAGTTGGCCGGGATTTTTTTCTGAACAAGGTCCTGATACTCGATGCGGCGGCGTTCGAGGCTGTCCCATGAGACGAGCAGCGCGCTGTCCTGCTTGGTCTGCTCACCGGTGATGAGCGATTGGATGGCGGGATGCGCCTTGACGAGCCGCGCGAGCAGCGAGCGCTTGTCCATGTCGTCAAACACGGTCGAAAGCTGCAGGGCGCGCGTCAAATCCTTGATGACCTCGATGTCAGCGGACGCGGTCAATTCGCCAAGCAATTCCTGGTCGTCGAGGATGAATTCGCGCAGGCGGTTGGAGCGTTTCTCGTTGAAGTGGTCGCGCTCCATCGCCGTGAGCATGGCGCGGAAAACTTCCGGGCCGAGGATGTCCGCGTACGAATCGTTGCGGTCGCGCCCGAGCCAGAGCAGCAGTTCGCTGCCGGCGGTGTGCTGGCTGATGAGCCGTGCGAGTGTCTCCTTGAGCAAATCCATCCTGCCGCCCTGGATGAGCAGGCTTGCCAGTTCGCGGCACAATTTGGAGGAGGAGGAGGTCAACGCACCCCGCACCATTTCCGGCCAGTGGTCGGGATTCGACACCTTGAACGATTCCAGGGCACGGTGATGTTTCGCGGCGGGAATCTGTTCGAGAACCTGGCCGAATTTGATGCCGTCCTGCAACCAGATTTGCGCGTCGGTGATTTCATCCGGGGCGGGCGGCAATCCCGCGACGGCGCGCAACTCGTCCCTCATAAAAACCGCCTCCAGCGCTACAGCCGGCTGCGTGCGCTGGTGCGAGGCGATGTCTGCGTTCAGCGCCGTGATGATTTCACCGGCAGCAGCAGCCTTGTCCGGCAAGTCCGAGGCCATCTTAAGAACTTCCGCGACCACCAGAATGCGCGCCCTCAACCCCTTCGCCGCGCGGAAATCCGTCAGCACACGATCCTGTAGCGATGTTTCCTGCGTCTGAAATACCACCGGCTCGGTCTTCTTCGTCGGCACGATGAAATGTCCGTCCTTCTTCATCTCGCGTTTCGCGGTTTCCCACCATTTTTTCCAGTCGTCGCGGATGACATCCGGCACGAGTACCTGTTGAATCTGGTCCGACGTCGCCCGTCCGCCGAAACTATTCAGCACCAGCTTGATCAAATCGAGATGATGCGCGGCCATCTGGCGGACGGCTTCGAGGTCGTTGGTCTTGCGGGCAAGGATGTGGTCCTTGGGAATCGGTTTCAGCGTCTCGGCAGCGAATGCCAGATCCATTGTGTGCCCCGGTTTCCCGGCGAAATCAATTGTGAACCGCGCGAAGACCGTATCCACCGTCTTGATTTTGCCGAAGCCCCAGCTCCGGTGCGTGCAGCAGCCGCCGTCCGCCAGTCTGGTCAACGGTTCGACATGGCGTCCCTCGATTTTTCCCGCAGCGGCCAGTTTCTCAAATTCTTCTTTCATAAAAAAATCGCATTCTTCGCGTCACGGATTCACAATAGTCCATTAAACGCGATGAACGGTCAAAATCCAAGACAAATTGCGGCAAGAGTTTTGGGGCAACGCAAAGCCGGCGGCGAATTCACGGAGGATTTGCTGGAGAACGCGCTGGCCGGCGCGCGGCTTTCATCCGCCGACCGCGGGCTTTGCCAGGAAATCGTTTATGGAATTGTCCGGTGGCAGGCCGCGCTGGACTGGCTCATCGCGCGGAAGACGAACGGTCGAGAACAAAAATCCGGCCTGCAAACCTTGCTGCGCCTGGGCCTCTACCAGATTTTCTGGCTCGACCGGATTCCCGACCATGCCGCCGTCCATGAAACCGTTGAACTCGCCAAGCACGGCGGCTTCGGCCAGCAGGCTGGATTCATCAACGCCATCTTGCGCGGCTATTTGCGCGAAGCCGATGCGACCCGGAATCTGCTCGCCGATTTGAAGATTGCGGAGCCGGCGACCGGCTGGTCGCATCCCGAATGGCTGCTCGCACGCTGGCAGAAAAAATTCGGTGCGGAAAAAACGGCGCAACTGCTCGAATGGAACAACACGCCGCCGAAGACTTTCGTGCGTGCCAACACGCTGAGATTTGGTAGGGTGGGCAGTCCTCTGCCCGCCGATGGTGGGGCGAGCGTCCCCGCGAGCCGACCGGCTAGCAGCTTCGCCTCACCAAAAGACAGCGGCGCGCACGGAGTGACGCGCCCCGCCTTTGAAAATGCCGGAGATTTGCTCACCCGCTGGCGCGAGGAAAATGTGGGTTATGATTTCGTCCGGCGCGACTGGCTGGAGGAAAATCTTGTCTTTGAACTGAAATCGCATCCGTCGCTGAATTCACTGGCGAGTTTCCGTGACGGCTGGTTTTACGTACAAGACCCCGGCACGCTGCTCGCGCCGCGCGAACTCGGCGCGCAGCCCGGCGAAACGATTCTGGACTTGTGCGCCGCGCCCGGCGGCAAGACCACTTTTCTGGCGCAACTCATGCGCAACAAAGGCAAAATTGTCGCATGCGACATTTCCGAGGATCGGTTGAAATTGATCCGTGAAAACTGTCAGCGACTTGGTGTCACAAGCGTTGAAACAATTCTGAATTCAATGTTGCCAGCCCCTCACCCCGGCCCTCTCCCGATGGGAGAGGGAGAATTATCGTCAGCTAGTCGGCGAATTGGGCGCAATTCGAGTTTAGGAGAATCAAACTTTGCCGTTCCCTCTCCTGGGGGAGAGGGTCAGGGTGAGGGCGGACGTCTCTTTGACCGCATCTTGGTTGATGCGCCGTGCTCCAACACCGGCGTGATGCGGAGGCGCGTGGATTTGCGCTGGCGAATTACGGCGGCGGAAATTTCACGACTACGACAGGCGCAACTCGAATTACTCAAGCTCGCCGCGACGAAACTGAAGCCCGGCGGCGTCTTGATTTACAGCACGTGCAGCCTGGAGCCGGAGGAAAACGGCGAAGTGGTGAAAGAATTCTTGCGCGACCATGCCGGTTTCAAATTGGAAAACGAGCGCGAATTGCTGCCATTTGCGGACAACGTGGATGGCGCGTATGTTGCGCGCCTGAAACATTCAACCTGACTTTGATTTATGGAACTCGACCTCGAAAAAGAATTCGCCGACCGCGCCTACCCGATTCTTGCCAGCCTCGTCACGCCGCGTCCGATCGCCCTCGTGACGACCGTCAGCGCCGATGGCAGGGTGAATGCCGCGCCATTCAGCTTCTTCAATCTGCTAGGCGCGAACCCGCCCATCTGCGCGTTCGCGCCCGGCGACCGCGACAACGGCACGCCAAAAGACACGGCGCTAAATGTTCGCGCCATGCACGAATTTGTCGTGAACCTCGTGGACGAGTCCATCGCCGAGGCGATGAACCAATGCGCCGCGTCGCTGCCGTTCGGCGAAAACGAACTGGCCCGCGCCGGCCTGACCGCCGCGCCGTCGTCCGTTGTGAAGCCTCCGCGCATCGCCGAATCGCCCGCGAGCCTGGAATGCGTCGAATGGGGCACGTTGCAAATCGGCGGCAACCGCGTCGTCATCGGTCTCATCAAACGCCTTCACCTGCGCGATGAACTTTTTGACGCGGAAAAGAAACGGGTGCGAACGGAAAAACTGTTCACCATCGGACGGATGGCCTCGCCACATTGGTACTGCAAAACGCGCGACCGGTTTGAAATGAAACGGCCGGATTAAATTTTGAAATCTGCGGTGGCACCCGCGTCTCGCGGGTCAAATTCGGCGTCGCGCCGAATTTCGTCGTGCGACGAACGCCTGCCTGAATTGTTTGACAAAAAAACAGCGGCACCCATCATCAAAGAGTTTCCGGCGTGACGCCGGAAACGACAGGCCGGAGGCGTGTGCTACCGTTGCAAAATTACATCCCCATGATCTGATAGCCGGAATCCACGTAGAGTACTTGCCCGGTGATGGCCGCCGCGCCGTCGCTGGCGAGAAAAGTTCCCGTCGCGCCGAGTTCTTCCGGCAAAACATTTCGTTTCAGCGGTGACTTGGCTTCATAATGTTTCAGCATTTCCTGAAAACCGGCGATGCCGCGCGCGGCGAGTGTGTTGACCGGGCCGGCGCTGATGCAGTTGACGCGGATTTTTTTCGGGCCGAGGTCGTAGGCAAGATAGCGCGTGCTGGCTTCGAGCGCGGCCTTGGCCACGCCCATGACGTTATAGTGCGGCACGACCTTTTCGGCGCCGTAATAGCTCATCGCGACGATGCTGCCGCCGTCGGTCATCAGCGACGCGGCAGCGCGGGCAAGCGCCACGAGCGAATAGGCGCTCACGTCATGCGCCACGCGGAACGCCTCACGGCTGGTGTTCACAAATTCGCCTTCGAGGGCGTCCTTGGGGGCATATGCGATGGAGTGCAGGAGCAGATTCAATTTGCCGAATTTCTCGCCGACGGCCTTGAAGACGGTGGCGATTTCGTCGTCCTTCGTCACGTCGCAGGGCAGGAGCAGCGTGTCGGTGCCGAACGTGCCGGTGAGTTCCGTGACGTTGTCTTTGAGCCGCTCGCCCTGATAGGTGAAGGCGAGTCGGGTGCCTTCCCTGGCCCACGCCTGCGCTATGGCCCAGGCGATGGAGCGTTTGTTGGCGACACCGAAGACGATCCCGGTCTTTCCATCAAGCAATGGCATAAAATTCGTTAAAGCGGTGAATGGTCGAACTGACAAAGCATAGGAAAAACGGCCTGTTGTTTCAAACTTTAAACAGCAAGGATTCATTTAACCGCTAATCCACGCTGATCGCGCGGAATTGTTAGCCGCGAAGGAACGCAAGAGATTATGTCTTTGGCAAACTTTCAAAGGCCCAGCGACACCAACTCCCTCGCCCCGCCCACGCGGGGTAGTACTGCTGGGTATTGCACAAAGGCGGATTTCCATCGAATTCAGCCCAAAAGTGAGGAAAGAGAACTATGCTAAACCGTTGCCGGAGAGCATAAAGACGTAAGCGTCACGCGGAGCACCTACCTGACAGAGCAACTACAGCGGCGGATTCATAAATGACGTATGATGCCGAGCAATACACGCTCCGGTTTAATGCGTGTAATAAAGCTCCTCGGCATTCCACGTTACCTGATAGTAGCTTAAAGGCGTGGCACGCACGTTGCCAATGCCTGGCTTAATAGTGGCGTAATAAAACGGCGTGACGGTAAAAATCATCGGTTGCTCGTCGGCGAGAATTTCCTGGACCTCATTGAAATCCTTTTCGCGTTCGGCCAAGTCCAACGTTTGCATCTGCGCATCCACCAAATAATCCATCCGCGCCTCCCACGGCGTGACGGGGGTTTTTTGGCGCGGAAACCAATAGTGATCGTAACCGCTGGACTTGAGAATGTTCATACTGCCGCAAGGATCCGAACCAGTGTCAGAATAGTTGCCCAAAAGGACGCAGTCATAGTCAAATGTGTCATCTATTTTGGAGATGAGCGTATTGAATTCGACCGGTTGAAAGATGGCGTTGACGCCGATTTTTTGCAGGTCCGAAACAATGAGGATGGCCATTTTGTTCCGCTCGTTGTTTTCAATATTTGTGTTGAAAACGAATTCAATTTTGTTTCCGTCTGCATCCGTAAGGAAATCATCACCGTTTCGTTTTTCAATTCCGATTTTCTTCAACAGATTAATGGCCTTTGCGGGATCAAAGGCATAATTCTTCGTATTGGGGGCATACCAATTTTGATAACCCTGGGTAAGAAATCCATACTGCGGGACGGCTCGCCCGAATTCAACGGACTTGATGATGTTGTTGCGATCAATGGCATAGGAAATGGCCTGACGGAACTTTTCATCGCGAAACCATTTCAACTTGACCGGGTCAACATAAGGTTTTCCGGTCCGGGAATTCATATTCGTGTTTTGATTAAACCAGAAAAAAGTGGTCACCAAGCCGATACCGGGCTCGAGCAAATCGAATTTGCCATTTGCGGATGCGGCCTTGAATTGATCGTATTCATACGGATAAATGAAATCGTCCGCGTCACTTTCACCGCTTAAAAACCGCAGGGATTGCGAATTGTAATCCGGCACAATCGAAAAGATGATTTGGTCAAAGTAGGGCAGACGGGTTCCATTGGTGTCCACCTCGAGAAAATAGGGGTTCCGTTCGAGCATGGCATATTCAGCCTGTTTATATTCCTTCAAACAATAGGGGCCATCGCAAACGATGTCTTTGGGAGTCCAATTAACACCATAAGCCGATGGAAAGCCGGCGTTCGCATATTGCGCCAACGTATGTTTCGGATAAATCGGAACATCAAAACCGAATGCCTGCAAAAAAGGCGCATAGACTTCAGGAGTTGTGACTTGGATTGTCAAATCGTCCAGTTTGGTCACAGTGAATTTCTTCCCTTCAATGATAAACTGGTCCCGCACAGGATTGGGGATATCCGGATTGTAAATGATGTCGTTCCACGTGAAAACGACGTCGTCCGCCGTGAGCGGTGCACCATCGCTCCAGCGGAGATTTTTCCGCAATTTGAATGTCCACGTCTTTCCGTCGGGCGAATCTGTCCAAAAATCCGCCAATCCCGGTTTTACCGTTTGTGTTGGGACATCGAAGTTAAGAAGTCCCCAAAACATCAACCGTCCGATGTATCTGGATGACAATTCATCGGATATGAGGAAATTAAATGTCTTCGGCTCACGAAGTTCGCAAATGATAAATTTCCCGCCGCGAACTCCCGGCGTGCAGTTGGCGACGAGAGGCGGGTCAGGTAGCGGGTAGTTCGCCACAACATTTTCCGAAACGGGTTTCTTGTTGCAGCTCGAAAGGCCCATAACGACCATTAAAACTCCGGCCAGTCGAATGAATTGGAGTTTCATCTAAAGCGTCAAAAAGCGCATTATTTCTTGAAATAAAGCTCCTCGGCGTTCCACGTCGCGCGATAACCGCCCAGTGACGTCGGGCGCACATTCTCAATGTCCGGCCGGATCGCCGCGTAATAGATGGGCGTGACGGTAAAAACCAGAGGCTGTTGTTCGGCCATGATTTCCTGGACTTCATCAAAATCTTTTTTTCGCTCGTTGAAGTCCAACGTTTTGAGTTGCGCGTCCATCAAAGTGTCAATCCGCGCCTCCCAAACAGTGGAAGGGGTCTTCTGGAGGTGAAACCAGTCGTGCGTAAAGCCGCTGGACTTGAGAACATTCATGCTGCCGGAAGGGTCAACCACACTCCCAGAGCCCAGCGCCGAGAAGGCGCATTCGAAATCACACGTGTCATAAAGTTTGGTCATGAGCGTGTTGAATTCAATCGGTTGGTAAATGGCGCTGATTCCTATTTTTTCCAAATTATCGGCAACCAGCACGCAGCACTTCTCCGCCACAGTACTGCCGGTATTGGCGTTCAGGACAAATTCAATTTTATTTCCGTTGGAATCGGTCAAAAAATCATCCCCGTTTCGTTTTTCAATTCCCATTTCTTTCAACAACTCAAGCGCTTTGGCCGGATTATAGGGGTAGGTTTTGATGTTCGGGTCGAACCACACTTTATCACCCGGCGTGTCAAATCCATACGCGGGAATGCCGCGACCGGAAAAAGCGGCTTTGATGATATCATCACGGTTAATCGCGTAGGAAATGGCCTGGCGGAACCGCGTATCACGAAACCATTTGAGCTTCTTCGGATCCACCAAGGGCTGGCCGGTTTTCGCGTTTACATTCGTATTTTGATTGAAGCACAAGAACTGCATTTCCAGGCCGATCCCGGGCTCAAGCAAACTGATTTTGCCTCTATCTTCCGCTTCCTTGAACCGGTTGTAATCCATCGGCCTGACGATGTCATCCACATCCGCTTCGCCGCTCAAAATCCTAAGTGCCACCGTATCTAAATCAGGCATGACCGTGAAAATAATGTCTTCCAAATAAGGCAGCCGGGTGCCATTCGTGTCCACCTCAAGAAAATAGGGATTGCGCTCAAGGATAGTGTATTGCCCGGATTTGTATTCTTTCAACCGAAATGGTCCGCTGCCTACAATGCCTTCGGGTTTCGAGTTGATACTGTATGCGGAAGTGAAGGTTCCATCTGCAACGGATTTCTCCAAAATATGCTTGGGGACAATGGGAACGCCTGAGCCAAATGATGCCAAAAAAGGCGCATACACCGACGGAGTCTCCACTTGAATCGTCAGGTCATCCACCTTCGTGATTGTAAATTTTTTGCCATCAATGATAAAAGCGTCGCGGGTGACATTATCAATCTTGGGATTGTAAATCACGTCGTTCCAGGTGAAGACCACGTCGTCCGCCGTCAGCAGTTCGCCATCGCTCCAGCGCAAATTCTTCCGCAGCCTGAATGTCCACGTTTTGCCGTCAGGCGAGTTAGTCCAGAATTCCGCCAGCCCCGGTTTTATCTTTTGCGTCGGCTCATCCATGTTCAACAACCCCCAAAACATAAACCGGCAAATATCAATGGAGGACTCTTCATTCGCGGTGATATAATTAAATGTTTTTGGCTCGCCCAATTCGCAAATAACAACACGTCCGCCGCGAATCCCCGGCTGGCAATCCACCACTACCGGCGGATCGGGCAAGGGATAGCTGGCGGCGGATTTTTGCGGCGAGTTGGCCGAATTCTTCCCGCACCCGGACAGGCAAAAAATTGCCACAGCGAAAACCATGGCGGCCTGAATAAATTTTTTCATACGTTCAAATTCCTTTTTTTCGCGCAGCCGGCGTCAGCCGACCCGCTTCCAAAAATAGAGCGAACTTACGTTCGCTGCCACGAAAATCATTTACGCTCGCGCGCGACAACTTTTTTTGCCACGCTTCCAAAAGCTATTGGAATGTTGCAATTTATTTTCAAGCGGCTGCTGCACATGATTCCGCTCCTACTGGGCGTATCGTTGCTCACGTTTTTGCTCATGGCCATGTCGCCGGGCAATTACTTCACCGCGCTGCAGCAAAATCCGCAAATTTCGCCCGACACCATTGCCAGACTCAAAGCCCAATTCCATCTCGACCGTCCCTGGTATGTGCAATACGTCTTCTGGCTCAAAAATGTCTTGAGCGGCAATTTCGGCTATTCGATGGCTTACAAAATTTCCGCCACGTCGCTGATTATGGCGCGATTATGGAACACCTTTCTGCTTTCGTTTTCCGCGCTCATCATCGCCTGGGGAATTGCCATTCCGCTCGGCATTTGGGCGGCGGTCAAAAAAGATTCGTGGGTGGACCATGCCTGTTCCTTTGTCGCCTTTGTCGGGCTTTCGGTTCCAGACGTGTTGCTTTCGCTGCTCGCGCTTTGGTTCGCCGCCGCGACCGGCTTGTTTCCCGTGGGCGGCGCGGAAAGTCCACTTTATGATTTCATGCCGTCCGCGCAACAATTCTGGGATCACGCGCATCATCTCATTTTGCCGGCGATTGTTTTGGCGGCCTCCGATCTGGCCGGCATCATGCGCCAGATGCGCTCCAACCTTCTCGACACGCTGCGCGCCGAATATGTCACTGCCGCCCGCGCTCGCGGACTCGGTGAGGGCAGGGTCGTCTGGAAACACGCGCTCCGCAACGCCATTAATCCGCTGCTCACCATCTTTGGCTACTCGCTCGCCGCGCTGTTGAGCGGCGCATTCATCGTTGAAAACATCATGGCCTGGCCCGGACTCGGACGGCTGACGATGGAAGCATTCTTTGCCAAGGATTCTTATCTGGTTGTGGACTGCGTGGTCATGGCCACTGCGCTGTTGGTGATTGGCAATTTCATCGCCGACATATTGCTCGCTTGGAACGACCCGCGAATTCGACTAAAATAGAATGGAAACCGCTGCCCCCATTTCAGCTGTCGAAGCGAAAGTCCCGCTTTCGCCGTGGCAATTGTTCTGGCAGCGGCTCAAGCGGCGCAAAATTGCCATGACCGGTGGCGTCATTCTGATTTTTCTTTACACCGTCTCGATTTTCGCCGGTTTTATCGCACCCTACCGTTATGACCAGATTAACAACAACAGTTTCTTTCATCCGCCTATCTGGCCGAGTCTGCAAGGATTTCACCTGGTGGTGCCGCGTTACGAACAAGGCGCCAGCGTTTTTGACTATCGCGAAGTCCCGAACGACACGAAACCGCTTCATTTTTTCGTCCATACCGACAAATACAAATTGTTCGGATTCATTCCGGCTTCCATTCATTTCTTCGGCGCGGGCGACGACAATTATCCAGTTTATCTTTTCGGCGCGGACCAATTTGGGCGCGACGTTTTTTCGCGTTTGCTTTACGGTTCACAAATCTCGTTGTCCATCGGCATCATCGGCATTTCGATTTCCTTCGCCTTGGGGATGATCATTGGCGGAATTTCAGGCTATTTCAGCGGATTGACCGACACGTTGATCATGCGGCTTTGCGAGCTCGTCATGTCCATTCCCGCGCTTTATCTCATCATCTCGCTGCGCAACACGTTTCCGCCGGGAATGAGCTCGGCACAGGTTTATGCGATGATCATCATCATCTTGAGCTTCATCGGTTGGGCGAGCATGGCGCGTGTGATTCGCGGCATGACACTCTCGATCCGTGAACAGCAATTCGTACTCGCCGCCCGCGCCCTCGGCCAGTCGCATCTGAAAATCATCGTCCGCCATATTTTGCCGAACACTCTTTCCTACGTCATCGTGGCGGCGACGTTGAGCGTGCCGTATTACATCCTCGGCGAAGTCGTGTTGAGCTTCCTCGGCGTGGGCATCCAGGAACCGAGCGCAAGTTGGGGCAACATGCTGACCGCCGCGCAAAACACGGAGTATTTGAAGAATTATCCGTGGCTGCTGGCGCCCGGCGCGGCGATATTTGTCACCGTTCTCGCTTTCAACTTCCTGGGTGATGGATTAAGAGACGCGGCGGACACGAAGTCGTTATGAAGACAGGATTAACAGGAATTTGCAGGATGAATTTGTTTTTTCCGAATATATTTTTGAATCCTGTAAATCCTGTCCAAAGAAAATGAATTTGCTCGAAATCAAAAATCTAAAAATGGACTTCGGCAAAGGGGCCGAGGCTTTGCGTGCGATTGACGACGTGTCCTTCACCATCGGCGCGGGGGAGACTGTCTGTCTCGTCGGTGAAAGTGGCTGCGGCAAGACCGTGACCGCACTCTCCATTGCGCGGCTCGTGCCGACACCGCCGGCCAATTACGTCGGCGGAGAAATTTTACTGAATGGCCGCGACACGTTGAAAATGTCAACGCGCGAACTGCAACAGATTCGCGGCGGCGTGGTCAGCTACGTTTTTCAAGATCCGGGCGCGTCGCTGAATCCAGTTTTCCGCATCGGCAACCAGATCAAGGAATCGCTCAAGCTACACAAACCGGAAAAGGCGAACGATGCCGAAGTCATCCGCCTGCTCAAACTCGTAGGTATTCCGGCTCCGGAATCGCGCATCAATAACTATCCGTTCGAGATGTCCGGCGGGATGCAGCAGCGCGTGATGATCGCGATGGCGCTGGCGAGTGAGCCGAAGCTGCTCGTGGCCGACGAGCCGACAACCGCGCTCGACGTGACGATCCAGGCGCAGATTCTGGATTTGTTGAGCGAACTCAAGGAACGGCTCGGCATGGCGATCCTGCTCATCACGCACAACCTCGGCATCGTCGGCGACATGGCCGACCGCGTGGCCGTGATGTATGCCGGGCAGATCGTCGAATTGTCGCCTGCGCGCGAACTCCTGCGCCGACCGCTGCATCCCTACACCCGCGCGCTGATGAATTCCGTGCCGAAACTGCGCGGCGACGCCGACCGCCTCTCCGCCATACCCGGCAACGTCCCGCGCATCGGCAATTTCCCGCCCGGCTGCCGGTTCGCCCCGCGCTGTCCGATTGCCAAACCGGAATGTTCCGAAAAAAATCCAGAACTGCTCGAAGTCGAACTGGGACGTTTTGTGAGATGCCCCTTTTGGAAATGAAATTATTTTAACGCAAAGGCGCAAAGACGCAGTCTGGAATATGGCGCTCCTGACGGAGCTGGACAAAAACCAGTTTTGCCTGATTGACGCCCATCCGGGTTGGGCTTAATTTTCCGTCATGAGCACGGTTGCTGAAATCAAGGCTGCGATTGACCGACTCTCGCTACAAGAGCGTTGCGAGCTGGAGGCATTGCTGCATCCGTTCGAGGATGATGATTGGGACCGGCAAATGAAAAGCGATGCTGCCGCTGGCAAGTTCGACGCGCTTCATGACGCGGCGGAGGCTGAACATGCCGCCGGCAAAACGATTCCGCTCACCGACATCCTGCGCGAACCGTGATCATCCCCAGCCGAGGAACGTCCGAATTCTGGCGGCTATATCGCGCGTTGCCCGCCGAGGTGCGGACGCTGGCACAAAAGAATTACCGGCTTTGGTCGGCAAACGCTTATCATACGTCACTGCATTTCAAATCCATCGGCAAGTCTGATTGGTCGGTGCGCGTGGGCGGCCATTACCGCGCCGTCGGAAAATTTTCCGGCGAGACTTTCCTCTGGGAATGGATTGGGTCGCATGAGGAATACAACAAGCGGTTTTGATCCGATCGTCATGCCATTGCTCGAAGTCAAAAATCTTAAGGTGCATTTTCCCGTAAAGCACGGGATGTTCAGCCGCGTCCGCGAATCCGTGAAGGCGGTGGACGACGTGAGCTTCAGCATCGCGCCGGGCGAAACGCTCGGCCTCGTCGGGGAAAGCGGCTGCGGCAAGACGACGCTCGGCCGCGCCATCGTCCGGCTGGTCGAGCCGACGGCGGGGGAAATCTCGCTAGACGGCGAGGACATCCTGAAAATGAGCAGCCCGGCGTTGCGCGCGCGGCGGCGCAAGTTCCAGATGATTTTTCAAGACCCTTACGGATCGCTCAATCCCCGCATGACGGTCGAGCAAATCGTCGGCGAGGCGCTGGACATCCATAAATTGACCGACAGCAGCTCCGCGCGGCAAAAACGGATTTTGGAACTGCTGAAAGATGTCGGCCTCGACCCGGTCTATGCGCAGCGTTATCCGCACGAATTTTCCGGAGGGCAGCGGCAGCGCATCGGCATCGCGCGCGCGCTGGCAGTCGAGCCGGAGTTGATCATCTGCGACGAACCGGTGAGCGCGCTGGACGTTTCGGTGCAGGCGCAGATCATCAACCTGCTCCGCGATTTGCAGCAACAGCGCGGCATCGCGTATCTGTTCATCGCACACGACCTCGCGGTGGTCGAACACATCAGCCACCGCGTGATGGTGATGTATCTTGGAAAAATCGTGGAGATGGCGGAGGCCAAGGAAATCATCCGCGCGCCGCAACATCCCTACACGCAGGCGCTGATTTCCGCCGTGCCGGAGGTTGATCCCGAAACGAAGCGGAAGCGCATCGTCCTGCCGGGCGACGTGCCGTCGCCAATCCATCCGCCGAGCGGCTGCCCGTTTCATCCGCGCTGTCCGATCACACAGCTTCCGAAATGCAAAGACGAATTTCCGGAATCACGCGAAATTCAGAAAAATCACTGGGCTTCATGCCATTTCGCCGGGACAAAGATTAACGCTGCGCGTAACCCGGTTCAAGCCGGGGGCGTCTAATTGAAACGATTACTGATTCGTAGCCGTGTTGGTGGGTGCAGCGCCGAGGTGGAAATCGTGCCTGCCCTTGATTTTTCCGGCGGTGACGAAGAGACGATAGGTGACACCGATCTGGAGCGGTTCAGGCCGCGAGCCTTCAACGGCGGGGTCCATTCCATTGATTTTTTGGCCGTAAACAAAGTGGTCCACGTCGTCAGAACCCGAATCCGAGGCGAGATGCCAGACGGGCTGGGCGAGCCTGTTGGTTTGCCACGCGGCGAGCGGGACGACCTTGACCTCGGTGAGAGAATAGTAGTCGCCGAGGCCGAAGATGATCCGGCTGGCCGCCGCGCCGGTTCGCGCACCGAAACGCATGGAGCGGCTGGTATGTGAGATGAGAATTGTTTTTGTCCGGAACCAGTCCGTGAAAAAGACGGCATAAACCCCGACGAGCACGAGCGCGATGGCGATGAGCGTATAGTTTTTTTTGTTCATAAACCGAGTTGAACACCGCGGGCGGTTCGCCCGTCGAATCACATATCCAGACGCGCGAAGGAATCGAATGGTTGGGAAAATAACAGGACGGCGGCGGTTGGCCAGCGTGAAGGGTGACGAGTGGCGAGTGACAGGTGACAGGAGGCCCGCGAGGACGCGCACCGCGTTTTCGCGTCACATGTCACCCGTCACCTGTCACGTCTTTGCTTTCACCTTGATTGAATTGCTGGTGGTGATCGCCATCATCGGGATTCTGGCGGCGATGCTGCTGCCGGTTCTGGCCCGCGGAAGGGAAGCGGGCCGGCGCATTTCGTGCCTGAACAATCTCAAGGAATTGAGCCTCGCCGCGCAGCTATATATCGGTGACAACAAGGGTTATTACCCACCGCGGAGCGGAACCGACCGCTGGCCGGACAAGTTTTATGACAATTACGGAAAGAACGTCAAAATGCTGCTCTGTCTTAGCGAGACAGCAACACCAGACACCGAGGGGAGCAGTTCTTCCAACAACATTGCCGATGCTTCGCCGCGCAGCTATATCATCAATGGCTGGAACGATTACTTTCAGAGCTCAACCGACCCCGAAGGCTTGAACGAAGGAGACAGCATAGGAGAAGACGCCATTGGCCATCCGAGCGACACGGTTTTGATAGGTGAGAAGACTGATGACCACGGTGATTACTACATGGATCTCAATGAAGGCCCGGCGGGCAATGATTTTGGGGGCATACTCAATCAAAGCCGTCACGACTCGCACGGGACGGATGGGATAACGGGGACGGGGTCGGGCGGTTCGAACAACGCCATGGCAGACGGGAGTGCGCGTTTCATCAAGTTTCCGCAAGCGGTGTATCCGCTCAACTTGTGGGCTGTCACCGATGCCGGCCGAACCAACTACGCCATCAGCTACTAGGGAAGAGAAGTGGAGCGGGCGATGGGAATCGAACCCACGTGTGAAGCTTGGAAGGCTTCCGTTCTACCATTGAACTACGCCCGCCTTCGTCCCGCCGGGCGGGACTTCGGCGCGGCAAGCCCGCGAGACTTGCAGCGCGCAAATCATAATTCTCCTCGCGAACATTGTCAATTTGCCATCATCCTCTCGTAATTGGAAAATCAATCCGAGGACGAGGAGGATTTTGTCGCGCTTGCCTTGTCAACCGTGCTGCGGTATGCTCGCGCCGATGAATTCGCTGCTTCTGACTGGCGGACGGGTGGTTGATCCCGCAAATCATTTTGATTCTTCCGCGGACGTGCTCATCATTGACGGCAAGATTTCCGCCGTCGGCAAAAATCTTACCGCGCCCAAGGACATCGAGAAATTCGACGCCAGAGGGAAAATCGTCTGCCCCGGCCTTATTGATTTGCACGTCCACCTGCGCGAGCCGGGACAGACGGCGAAAGAAAATCTCGCCACCGGAACCGCGGCGGCGGCGCGCGGCGGGTTCACCTCCGTCGTCTGCATGCCCAACACGCTGCCCGCGATTGACACGGCCGGGACAGTCGCGCTCATCCGCGAACGCGCGGAACGCGAAGGGGTCGTGAATGTTTTTGTCACCGGGGCCATCACCAAGAACATCGCCGGCGAGGAACTCGCGCCCATCGGCGGGCTCAAACACGCGGGTGTCGTGGCCATCACGGACGACGGCCATTGCGTCCAGAACCACGAACTCATGCGGCACGCCTGTCAATACGCGAAAATGTTCGACCTGCCGGTGATGGACCATTGCCAGGATTACTCGCTCGTGACCGACGGCGTGATGCACGAGGGTTACTGGAGCACGGTGCTCGGCTTGCGCGGCTGGCCCTCAGCGGGCGAGGAAGTGATCGTGGCGCGGAACATTCTGCTTGCGGAGCTGACGGGCGCGAAAATCCACTGCCAGCATTTGAGCGCGGCGGGCAGCGTGGCGCTGCTGCGCGAGGCGAAGAAGCGCGGCGTGCCGATTTCCGGCGAGGCATGCCCGCACCATTTTGTTTTGACCGACGCGGCCGTGGCCGGAAGCGAAAAATTCTGGACGGATGACGGGAAAGGGCTGGCCAAATTTCAAGGCGGCGAACTTCCTGAATGGCCGAAATACGACACGAATTTCAAGATGAACCCGCCATTGCGCACGGCACGCGACCGCGAGGCGATTCTGGAAGGCCTGGCCGACGGCACGATTGAAATCCTGTGCAGCGACCACGCGCCGCACTGCGATTACGAAAAGGAGGTCGAGTTCGACTACGCGCCGTTCGGCATCACCGGGCTGGAGACAGAACTGGCGCTGTCGCTGATGCAGCTTGTCCACACGAAACGCCTTCCTCTCGCGGATCTGATTGCAAAGTTCACGGTGGGCCCGGCGCGCCTACTGAACTTGAGCAAAGGAACGTTGAGTGCCGGCGCGGATGCGGACGTAACGGTTTTTGACCCGGATTGCGAATGGGTTTTCCGCACTGACGAATCCGTGAGCAAATCCAAGAACAGCCCGTTCAACGGCTGGAAGCTCAAAGGCAAAGCGGTGGCGACGATAGTGGGCGGGAAAACCGTCTGGTCGGAAAGAAGCGAGCTGGTCGCCGCATGAAAAAGCCCCATTCGCGCTTGACCTCCTTCATCGCCTGCCTAGCATCGCGCGGAATTTTTAATTTGTGAAAGCAATCCTGGCACTTGAAGACGGTTCCGTGTTTCACGGACAAGGTTTCGGCGCAAGCACGTCTGCGTGCGGCGAGGCGTGTTTCAACACCTCAATGACCGGCTACCAGGAAATCCTCACTGACCCGTCCTACAAAGGTCAGATTGTCACGATGACGTATCCGCTCATCGGCAATTATGGCGTCAACGCGGTGGACGTGGAATCGTGGCAGCCGCATGTGGCCGGGTTTGTAATTCGCGAACTATCGCCGGTCGTCAGCAACTGGCGCGCGGATTTTTCACTGGCGGAATACCTGGAGAAGAACGGCATTCCGGGAATCCAGGGCATTGACACGCGGGCGCTGACGAAAAAACTGCGCGTGCGCGGCGCGATGAATGGTTTTATTTCCACGGAGGACATTTCGGACAAGGAAGCCGTCAGACGCGCAAAGGAATTTGTCTTTGTCGGCGTGGATTACGTCAAGGAAGTGACGCACAAAAAGGCGTTCCGCTGGGACGAGAAGGATGAGCAGAGCGCGGCGTTTGACCTGATGAGGGGAGTCAAAGCCGCCGATGCGCGCAACGTGCGCAAGCCGCTGCCGGCCGCCGACATTCCCATTGTCGCGTTCGATTACGGTTTGAAATACAATATCCTGCGGCGGCTGCGGCAGCACGGTTTTGCCACGCAGGTTTTGCCGGCGACAGCGTCCGCCGCAGACGCTCTGAAGCACAAGCCGGCCGGAATTTTTCTCTCGAACGGCCCCGGCGACCCGGCGGCCCTGAATTACATCGTGCGCGAGGTGGAGACGCTGCTGGACACTGGCATACCAATTTTCGGCATCTGCCTTGGCCACCAGGTTCTGGGGCAGGCATTAGGCGGGAAAACCTTCAAATTGAAGTTCGGCCATCGTGGCGCGAACCAGCCGGTGAAGGACCTGGAGAGCGGCAAAGTGGAAATCACCTCGCAAAACCACGGTTTTGCGGTGGATGCGGCCAGTCTGCCGTCGTCGGTCACGGTGAACCGCATCAATCTGAATGACCAAACCATCGAGGGATTGCGGCACAAGACGAAGCCAGTTTTTTGCGTGCAATATCATCCGGAGGCGTCGCCGGGGCCGCATGATTCGACGCCACTGTTCGCAGAATTCCGCTCGATGGTTGAGCGGTGCGGGTGAGCGGGGAATATTGACTGAAGATTTCCGTTTGACTTGCGGCGGGCGGTGAACATAATCGGGTTCATCAAGCTATGGCCAAATTGGTTATCCTGACGCAGGGCATGACAGGCCGCGCGCACGAACTGAATGTGGATCGCACCACCATCGGCCGTGTCGAGGATAACACCTTTCAAATCGCCGATGCGTCTGTTTCCAGCCATCATTGCGAGGTGCTGCTGCGCGGCGACGAAGTTCTCATCCGCGACCTCAACTCGACCAACGGCTCCTATATCAACGACGCCCAAATCACGGAAAGCGTCCTGAAACCCGGCCAAAAGCTGCGCCTCGGCCAGATTGAGTTGAAGCTTGAAACAGATGGATCGGCTTCGACACCCCTGGCAGCGCCGGCAACTCCTGCTGCTCCGGTGAAAAGAGTGGCGGAGGCCACCATGGTGATGCCGCGCGGCGTCAGCTTGAGCGAACTGGAAGGCGGCGGGCGCAAGCCGGGACTGGACACCACCAGCAGCATGTTTTCCAAGAAGCGGAACAAATCCGGCATGTATTTTTGGATCGGAGCGGGCATCGGCATAGTCATCATCATCGGCTTGATACTCTTCGCACTCAATCAGGTCAAAAACGGCAGCCACTAAACCAAGTGCGGTATGAAACCGCGCTGTTCAAATCATCGAAGTCACGCGCTGACAATCATCGAAGTTTTGGTGACCGTGGTTGCGGTATGTCTGCTCGCATTGGTGGCGCTGGCTCAATCTGAAAACTCGCAGGCAAAAAAACAAATAATTGATTGCGTCAACAATTTGAAGCAAATCGGCCTCGCTTATCGGCTTTGGGAAGGAGACAACGGCGACAGACTTCCGCAGCACGTTTCCACCAGATATGGCGGAGCCATGGAACCGGCGACGCGGGGAAACGTGACTCCGATTTTTCAAGTAATGTCGAACGAATTGTCCACGCCCAGAGTTTTAATCTGTCCTTCGGACCCGAACCGCTCCGTCGCGAACGGTTTTGCATTCGGATTTGACAACAGCCACGTCAGTTACTTCGCTGGCTTGGATGCCAGCGATGCCCAACCTGCCACATTCCTCTCCGGCGTCGACAACTTCGCCATTAACGGTGTTCCAGTCAATTCCGGCCTGCTGCTGCTGGCGACGAACGGGCCCGTCAGTTGGACCGCCGCGCGGCACATCAACCAGGGCAATATCGGCCTCGCCGACGGTTCGGTGCAGACAACCAGTTCTTCTTTCTTGCGCCAAATGCTTGTGCAAACCGGCGTCGCCACCAACCGACTCGCGCTGCCGTGAAGCCGCGTGGTTCAAATCAAAGAAATCCCGCGCTGACGCTAATTGAAGTGCTAGTTGTGATTCTCGTCTTGGCGATTGCCGCTGCAATGACTCTGCCAGCTTGGAAAGCCAATCGTCGCCACCGGTTGGGCGAGGGCTGTAAAAACAACTTGGAACAAATTTGCCGCGCTTACCAAAACTGGGCATACGATCACAATGGAAATTTCCGCGATAGATGGCGGAGCAATGGAATTGGCCGCAACCGGGAATGCGGTGGCAACTTACCAAATCCTGTCGAATGAATTGAAAACGCCAACGATTTTAATTTGTCCGACAGACAAAACCCGTAGCGCGGCGACGAATTTTACTACGGGTTTCACAGCCAGAAACATCACCTATTTTGTCGGAGTGGACGCGAACACAAATTATCCGCGAATTTTTCTTTCCGGCGATGACAATCTCGTCGTCAACGACGTTCCTGTGAAGTCCGGCCTACTGGAGCTTTCGACCAACAAGACCGCAGATTGGTATAAAATTCCCGTAGATTGGGCTGAATCACGGCATTATCCAGGTGGCATGATTGGATTCGCCGATGGAGAAGTTCGAGAAACGTATTATGGCAGTTTAAGACAATACCTTTCCGAAACAGGCGTCGCCACCAACCGCCTCGCGATTCCGTAATTATTCATCCGCAAATTGCGCGAATTTTCACGAATTGAACTTCTGTCGGTTTCGCACCAATTCGCGAAATTCGCGGATAATCCCTTCTGGCTTCCGGCTTCCGGCTCCGGTATTCTGCGCCACCATGTTTGACACGGTTAAAACGGAAATTGGCACGGCCTCGGAGAAACTTTCGCATCTGCGGAGGTTTCTTTGACGTGGCCACATTGCAAAACCGTCTTGCCGAAATCAACGCGCTGATGGCCGCGGACAATTTCTGGAACAACCGCGAAAAGGCACAGACGGCCATTGACGAAGCCGGCGGCATCCGCAACAAACTTGAACCGCTCCAAAAATTGGAGAAGCAGCTCGACGATTTCCGCGTGATGCTCGAACTCGGCGGGGCCGAACCGCCCGCAGGGCAGGCGCAAATTGAACAGGAGCTTACCCGCGACCTTACACGGTTTTTCAAGGAACTCGACGCGCTGGAATTGAAGTTGTTTCTCAACGGTCCGCACGACAAAAAGAATTGCATCTTCACCATCAACTCCGGCGCGGGCGGCACGGAATCGCAGGATTGGGCGGAAATGCTCTCGCGGATGTACACGCGATGGGCGGAATCGCGCGGCTGGGAGGTCGAGGTGACCGACGCGCTCACCGGCGAAACCGCCGGCCTCAAGAGTGTCACCATGCTGATCAAGGGCGAGAACGCCTACGGTTTCTGCAAGGCTGAGCGCGGCGTGCATCGCCTCGTGCGGATCTCACCGTTCGATTCCAACAAACGCCGCCACACGAGTTTTGCGAGCGTGGACACAATTGCGGAGATCGAGGAGAGTGATGGTGAAATCGTCATCCCACCGAATGAATTCAAGGTGGACACGTTCCGTTCCGGCGGCAAGGGCGGGCAGAACGTGAACAAGGTGGAGACCGCCGTGCGCATCACGCATATCCCGACAGGCCTCGTCGTTGCGTCGCAGGCGCAACGGTCACAGCACCAGAACCGCGCCACGGCGATGAACCTGCTGCTCTCACGGATTTTTGCGCAGCGCGTGGATGCGGAAAAAGCCGACATGGAAAAGTTTTACGGCGAGAAAGGCAGCGTGTCGTGGGGCAACCAGATCCGCAGCTACGTCTTCCAGCCGTATCGCATGGTGAAGGATTTGCGGACGGGCGTGGAAACGAGCAATGTGCAGGGGGTGATGGACGGCGATCTGGATGCGTTCGTGAACGGCTGGCTCCGCGCCGGCTGCCCGACGAAGCGGATGCAGGGTGTGAAGGATGAGGACGAATAAAATGAGCCAGTAGTCAGTAGTTCGTAGCTGGTAGCAATCATCCGGTACAATTGACTACGCTTATTGACTGTTGACCGATGAACATACTGGACAAAATTGTTGAAGAAAAGAAAGGCGAAGTTGCGCGATTGCCAGCGCGGCTTATCGCCGCGGGTGATCTGCGCGATGCGATGTTGGAACATGGCGAGCGGCGAGATTTTTTGGAGGCCCTTCGTCGCCCCAAATCTGGCAGGGGCCGAGGTTGCGAGGCTCAAACTGAAAAAGATGTTCAATTAGAGCCTCCTCACGTCGGCTCCTACGATTCAATTGCACTGATTGCCGAGGTCAAAAAGGCGTCGCCATCTGCCGGCGTGATTTGCAAGGATTTCGATCCGGTCCGCATCGCAAAGGAATATGAAGCGGCCGGCGCAAGCTGTTTATCGGTGCTAACGGACGAGAAGTTCTTCCAGGGTTCACTCGAATATCTCCGGCAAATCCGCGCGGCAGTAAAACTGCCGCTGCTGCGGAAGGATTTCATCATTGATGAGCGGCAAATCCTCGAAGCCATCGAATGGGGCGCGGACGCCATCCTGCTCATCGCCGCCATTTTGAGTGATGTGCAATTGGCAAAGTTTCATTCACTTGCCGCCGAGGCCGGACTGGCCGTTTTGGTGGAGGTGCACGACGAGGGGGAACTGGCTCGCGCGATGAAAATTTCCCCGGCACTCATCGGCGTCAATAATCGCGATTTGAAGACGTTCAAGGTGAATCTGGCAACGACGGAAAAAATTGCAGCGAAGATGGAAGATGGAAGATGGAAGATGGGAAAAACTTCGCGGCTGCTTGTCGCGGAGAGCGGGATTCACACGCGCGCGGATGTGGAACGGTTGAAGAAATGCGGAGCAGGCGCAATCCTGGTGGGCGAATCGTTGCTGCGTGGAGGAGATATCAAAACCAAGGTCCGAGAGTTGATTGGATGAAAAGGTGGGGCGTGTCACTCCGTGCGCGCCGGGGTATGCATTCGGATGAGCGGCGGGCAGAGGACTGCCCGTCCTACCTTTTGTTCCGGGCCAGTTGCTTGGCCAGTCGAATGGCGGCAATCATGCTTGAAGGATTGGCGATTCCCTTTCCGGCAATGTCGTAGGCCGTGCCGTGGTCGGGCGAAGTGCGAATGAACGGCAGTCCGAGCGTCCAGTTCACGCCGGTATCGAACGCGACGGCTTTCAGCGGCGCCAACCCCTGGTCGTGGAACATCGCCACGACAGCGTCGAAATCCCCGCACAGCGCATAATGAAAAACCGTGTCGCCACTCAAAGGGCCGACCACGTCAAAGCCTCTTTGTTGCGCAGCGAGAACCGTCGGCGCGATGGTTTTGATTTCCTCGTCGCCGAATTCTCCGCCTTCGCCCGCATGCGGGTTCAGGCCGCAAACGGCAATTCTCGCCCGCGACAAACCCAAATCGCGGCAGGCTTGAGCGGCCAGTTCGATGGCGAGCGTGATTTTTTCAAAGGTCAGTTTTTTCGGAACCGACTTTATGGAAATGTGGATTGTGGCGAGCGCCACCCGGAGCCAGCGTCCGCGTTCGTCAGTGCCGAGCAGCATCATTGCGGTGCGGTTGGCACCGGCGAGTCCGGACAGGAACTCGGTCTGGCCGACAAATTTGTGTCCGGCGCGGACGATGGATTCCTTGTTGACCGGCGCGGTGACGAGCGAATCCATTTCACTCCGGAGGCAGCGTTCCGCGCCATCGCGCAGCCATGCAATGGCTGCCTGCGCAGCGACCGACGAACCGGCAGACAAATGCTCCGGCAACGGCTGGGCCAGCGGATTGGCAATGAAGAATTTCCCGGCGGAATTGTAGCCGGAGAATGTTTCGAGCGGCAGGTTCAGCCCGAATTTCCGATTGAGCCGGCGGAGACAATGTTCATCGCCTATGAGCAGGTATTTTGAATCGTCCTTCGCGGCTTCAGCGGCGACGGCCTTGAGTGCGACTTCGGGGCCGACGCCGGTTGCGTCGCCGAGCGAAATACCAATCCAGCCGGTCATGGGGTTCAGGGTTGAAGATTGAAGGTTCAGAGACACCGGCCCCTGATTCATCCGCAGAGATCAGAAGTAGAGGATGAAGGTTTTTGCCTTTAACCGGGCGATCCACTGTTTTTCCAAGCGAGCCTGTTCCTGGGCACGCAGATTTTTCTCGATGTCGTCTCGAACGTCGTTGAGCTGCTTGACGTGTGACGGGCGCGTCTGCTCGACCAGCATGAGATAGCAGGCATCGGGCGTCTCAATCGCGTCGCTCACCTGGCCGGGACGGAGGGCGAACGCGGCGTCGGCCAGCTCCGCACGCAATACGGAACGTTCGACCCAACCCCGGTCACCGCCCTGGCTGCGCAGCGAATCCTGCGAATAAATGGAAGCCATATCCGCGAACGACGCCCCTTCCTTGATTTTGTCCCTGATTTCACGGGCCAGATTCACCGTGTTGGTGTCGTCGCTGCCGGTCTTGTTGAGGACGATCATGCGCAATTTGATTTCGTCCTCGACCTTGAAATCGTCCTGGTGCGCCTGGTAATAAGTTTCAACCTTGTAAGGCGATATGATGATTTCCTGCGCGATATTCTTGGAGCGCATAAACGACTCAATTGCCTGGTCGCGCACGTCCTTGCGAAATGACTCGAACGTCTCGCCCTCCGCCTGCAAGGTCTTCATCAACGTCACGCGGTCGGTGTATCGGTCGCGGATCCGGTCCTGCACCATCTCATCCAGATAGCTGTCGGGCATCTTATAACCTTGCGTGTCGAAATCATGCAGGATCAACTGGCGCTCGACCAACTGTTCCAAGCCGTCATTAATCGCCCCGGCGAGCTTCTGCTGGAACGCGTCCGGTTCGCCGACATATTCGCGCCGCAGAGAATCGATCGCCGGCGCCACAAAGTCCTCCACCTGCTGGCGAGTGATGACGGTGTCGTTGATGACGGCCAGGACGCCGTCCACCATGTCCGCATGCAGCGGCAAGCCGGTGCAGAGCACCAGTGCCAGAATCGGAAGGAAACGGAATATTTTCATCAACTGCCGCGCAGTCTAACAACAACCGCCGTGGGGTCAAGCGCGGGAGAACTCGGGAAGCTGGCCTTCGTTGAAACCGCCTTCAGGCAAACCCCGACCGAGTCCGGGGTAGAAGGCGGCGGCGTTTGGGATTGCAAAACCTCTTGCATCTGAATTCCCCCTTACCTTGTCTGTGAGTAATGACATGGGAAGATGGGACTGTCCTGCCGCCTGCAGGCGGCGGACCAGAGGCGCCGGGTAGTCGTCATTACGGATAAAGGGACAAGTATCTCCATGCCAGGCTTTGCGCAGATGGCGAGCGGCGATGGAACCTGACTTCGTATTGAGTCACGGGCCACCCTATAGCCCGGATTTGAATCCGATCGAGCGCATCTGGAAGTTGACGCGCCGCTTTTGCCTGCACAATCGTTGCTATCCCACGCTGACAGGCGTGGTCGAGGTGGTTGAAAGGCAGTTTGCATGCTGGAATCAGCCAATGAATCACTCAGAAGGTTGTGTTGCGTGGCCGAACATGCGTATTTTTTTTCACGCTGCGAATAAGAATGGAGCCAGTTGTCGGATTTGAACCGACGACCGACGGTTTACAAAACCGTTGCTCTACCACTGAGCTAAACTGGCTTTTACACTTTTCAGCCATTTCCCGCTTTCAGCCCAATCGGGCAAATGAGCTGCAAGATTTTTGAATAACATCCGGTGAACACTTTGAAATCGAAACGAGCCAAACACCTCTCGAAATCAAAGCCACGCCATGGACATTGTTTATAGTCGTTATCAACGTGCTGGTCAAGCATGCGGCCTCAAGGGAGTACCTCATTTGAACTTGGCTTTCACATGGTGCCGCATACTTCCGCCATGATTTTAAGGGCATGTCCAAAAATTATACAGCATGTTCCAAAAACGAACATCAGACGACGTCAAAAGCTGGTAAAAGGCATATTGATCACCAATTTACGCACCATCGGACAACTGGAGAAGCAAAAGAGCAGTCATTGATTTTTTTCTGGACTTTGGCATCGAGTGTGCTAGTATTGCATTCGTTGCGGTTGCAACAGGCAATCAGTGGACGTATTTGTAATAATAAAATAACCCGCCTGTTGCGACGTTCACGCCGCATAGCAGAACAAGAAAACAACATATGAAAACAAACAAAACCTCACGCAAGGCGGGCTTCACGCTGGTGGAGATTATGATCGTGGTGGCCATCATCGGCCTGTTGGCTGCGATTGCCATCCCCAAC